>ERZ795043.60-NODE-60-length-147507-cov-17.316849_pt1 | contig 147507 bp, 151 predicted proteins | sample MGYA00375127_ERZ795043 | MGnify/ENA primary metagenome ERZ795043 (study PRJEB30172, sample SAMN05518447) | compost metagenome | isolation source: Feedstock adapted compost from Newby Island compost facility, Milpitas, CA | place: USA:Newby Island compost... | reverse complement strand
GCACGCCGCCAGCGTTCGTCCTGAGCCAGGATCAAACTCTCATGTTTATATCCTTATCTCTTCTTCTTCCCTTACTGGCTTTATCTCACTGTTCGGTTTTCAAGGTTCAATCTCTCGCTTCATCAGCGACTTTTATATATTATCACATTTATTCTACTCTGTCAAGTGCTTTTTACTACTAATTCCTTATGTTGCACTCGCAGTGACAGGTAATAATATATCACATTAAGCAGTTCATATCAAATTTTTCTTATCTTTAAATAATCCGTTTATCAGTTATTAAGTCAATTTATTTTTAAAATTCGCTAATTTACTGCCTTTTACTCGGTTATTTTATGTCACATTCATATTCTCAACGAGTCAATAAATAACTTATGTAAAAAAGAGCGCATATAACGCTCTTTTTATCTCTTTGAAAATTGCGGTGCCTTTCTCGCCTTTTTGAGACCGTATTTCTTTCTTTCTTTCATTCTTGGATCTCTTGTCACAAAACCAGCTTTCTTAAGAATTGGCCTTAATTCATTGTCAGCTTTCATTAATGCTCTAGTAATGCCTAATCTTATAGCACCAGCTTGGCCTGATAAGCCACCACCCTCAACTTTTGCAATCACATCAAACTTATCAATATTTTCAGTCAGTATAAGCGGTTGTTTAACTGTATACTTCAAAGTATCTAATCCAAAATACTCATCAAGCGGTCTCCCATTTATTATTATGTTGCCTTTCCCTTGCATTAATCTAACACGTGCAACAGAAGTTTTCCTTCTACCTGTACCAAAAAATTGGATCGTAGCCATTCCTTATTTCCCTCCTTATATGTCGAGTTTTTCTGGTTTTTGTGCTATATGATTATGTTCAGGGCCAGTATAAACTTTGAGTTTTTTTATCATATGCCTACCCAATTTATTTTTAGGAAGCATTCCTCTAACTGCTCTGATAATCGCTTTCTCCGGCTTTGTCCTCATCAATGTCTTGTACTGTATCAATTTTAGTCCACCTGGATGTCCTGTGTAATACTTAAAGTACTTTTGCTCTAATTTTTTGCCTGTTAAAACAACTTTATCTGCATTGATTATAATAACATAATCACCCGTATCAACACTTGGCGAATAAATAGGTTTATTTTTACCAGACAAAATCTTTGCTACTTGGCTAGCTAACCTGCCTAATACTTTTCCTTCGGCATCTATAACATACCATTTTCTTTCTACTTCATTCTTTTTTGGCATGAATGACTTCACTTATTTTACCTCCTTAAGAAACTTATACTTAAGTAAAATACACTTCAATAAACGGGGCATAATTTTACATAATATAATTTTAATCCACAGCACCCCCCATGTCAATAGTATATTTTAGTTAAAAACAGTCCCTGCGGGGGTGCAGTTTTACCAGCCATACATCTATCCTTAGATTCAATTATTTGCTTTATAGATTCTGGTGACATTTTCCCTAATCCTACTTCTACAAGGGTTCCTACAATTATTCTCACCATATTGTATAAAAATCCATCAGCTTCAATTTCAAATTCTACATTAAAGCCATTTTTTTTAAGAGAAATATCGCGAACAGTTCTTACAGGGCTTTTTACAGAGCTTCCACTTGCTTTAAATGCCGAAAAATCATGTGTACCTTCTAAGTACTTAAGTGATTCTCTCATTTTTTCTACATCTAAACTCTTGCTTATATGCCAACTGTAATTTTTTAATATAGGTGAACTAAATCTTCTGTTATATATGATATATTTGTATCTCTTGCCTTTAGCAGAATATCTTGAATGAAAATCCACATCAGCCTCAAAAGCATCTTTTATAACTATATCAGCTGGAAGAACACTATTCAAGGCATTAGGAATCTTTGAAGTAGGTATATTAGTACATGTTTTAAAATTGGCAACTTGATATAAAGCATGTACACCAGCATCGGTTCTGCTGGATCCTATTAAATCCACATCTTCATTTGTTATTTTTTTTATCGCTTTTGTGATAGTTTCTTGTATCGTAACAGCATTTTTCTGAATTTGCCACCCGTGATAATTTGTACCGTCATATTCGATAACTAAGACTATGTTTCTCATTTTAAATCTCATCACCAAGGCCAAAATCTATTCCATATGAGTATCATTACTAGTATTGATGTCACTAAAATTGCTATATAATCTATTATGCTTACTTTTAATTGCTTTAATTTTGTTCTATTAAATCCTCCTCTGTAACATCTTGCCTCCATTGCAACGGCAAGTTCGTCAGCTCTTCTAAAGGCGCTGATAAACAAAGGCACTAACAGAGGAATCAAGTTTTTCGCTCTTTTCATTAAATTGCCGCTTTCAAAGTCAGCACCTCTAGCAATTTGTGCCTTCATTATTTTATCTGTTTCTTCTAATAATGTTGGTATAAAGCGTAAAGCAATAGTCATCATCATAGCTAATTCATGTGCTGGCATTCCAATGCGTCTAAAAGGATTCAAAAGGCTTTCTATGCCATCTGTTAATGCTATGGGAGATGTTGTAAGAGTTAGAAGCGATGTCCCAACTATCAAAAATATAAGCCTTAATCCCATAAATAGCGCTAATCTTACACCATTGGAAGTAATCTTAAGCGGACCAATTGATGCAAGAAGTATTCCACCAGGAGTGAAAAATATGTTTAATCCAACAGTTAATATGAGAATTACCAAAATCGGTTTTAATCCTTTAAAAATGTAACTTAATGGTATTTTCGATATATATATACTTCCTAATATAAATAATAAGATAAACACATAACCTGAAAATTTTGTTATTATAAACAATGAGATTATGAATATTATAGAAAGTATTATTTTTACTCTGGGATCCAAATGATGTATGAATGTATCACCTGGTATATATTGGCCTATAGTAATATTTTTAAGCATCTCTCACACCCCTAAGGTACTCCAGTATGCATCTTTTCGCCTCATCAACTGTTAATATATCATCTGGCAACTCTATCCCATTTTTTCTTAGATCTCTCATGAGATAGGTAATCTGTGGCACACCAAGTCCCATTTGCTCAAGTTTTTCGACATTTTTAAAAACTTCTCTAGGAGTACCTATCAACGATACCTTTCCTTCATGCATGACAATTATTTTATTCACCAGTTTTGCTATATCTTCCATGCTATGAGACACAAGTATTGTAGTCATTTCATATTTTTCATGAATTTCTTTAATCTTGCCTAATATCTCATCTCTCCCTCTTGGGTCAAGACCAGCTGTTGGTTCATCTAATATCAATATCTTTGGCATCATAGACAAAACCCCAGCTATCGCAACACGTCTTCTTTCACCTCCAGATAATTCAAAAGGTGACATGTCTTTCATACTTACATCGAGTCCAACAGTCTTCATAGCTTCAAATACTCTCATCTTTATTTCATCATCCGAAAGTCCCAAATTAGATGGTCCAAATGCAATATCTTTGTATATTGTCTCTTCAAATAGTTGATGCTCCGGATACTGAAAAACAATTCCAACTTCTCTTCTAATGTCTTTTAAATTTTTTGTACTTGTAATATCGATTCCATTTATTATTATTCTACCAGATGTTGGCTTTAAAAGGCCATTTAAGTGCTGTATAAGGGTGGATTTTCCTGAACCAGTATGTCCTATAATCCCTACAAATTCGTTGTCTTCTATTGTAAAACTCACGTTTTTTAATGCTTCTGACTCAAATGGGGTGCCTTCATTGTAAATAAACGAAATATTTTCTACTTGTATTGACATATAAACCTCACCATCTCATCAACAGTTAATATTTCAGTAGGTATATCTATCCCCTCTTGCTTCAGTTTATAAGCTAACTCTGTAACTTGAGGAACATCGAGCCCCAATTCTTTCAGCTTTTTTACTTCCTTAAACACTTCTTTAGGTGTACCATCTAGAGCAATATTTCCATCATCCATTACAATTACTCTATCGGCAAGAACAGCTTCTTCCATAAAATGTGTAATTAAGATTATTGTAATGCCATTCTCTTTATTTAACTTCTGTATTGTTTTTATTACTTCTTTTCTTCCCATAGGATCAAGCATAGCAGTTGGCTCATCTAATATGATACACTGAGGTCTCATTGCAATTACTCCGGCGATGGCTATTCGCTGTTTTTGCCCACCTGACAGCATGTGTGGTGCAGAATCTTTATATTTAAACATATCTACAGCATTTAATGCGAAGTCCACTCTCTTACGAATTTCCTTCGGATCTATGCCTAAATTTTCCGGTCCAAAAGCTACATCTTCTTCCACAATCGTTGCTACCAACTGATTATCGGGATTTTGAAATACCATGCCAGCAGTCTGCCTTATATCCCATACATGTGCAGGATCCTTAGTATTCATACCATTGACATACACATCGCCTTCTGTTGGTGTAAGAAGAGCATTAAAATGTTTTGCAAGTGTAGATTTCCCTGAACCATTGTGTCCAATAATGGCAATAAATTTTCCTTCCTCAAGATCAATGTTTAATGAATTCAATACAATCTTTTTTTTGTTCTCTTCGTTGCCAGTCTCATAGCTAAATGTAAGGTCTCTTGCCATAATTATATTTTCCATATGACCACCTTCTTTTAAGCCGCAAAATAATTGGCTGTGACTATTAAAATAGGAGTTAAGTTTTATTGATAACTTAACCCCTTTTGAGTCTAAACAAGTTCTATGATAACCAGCGGTGCTGCATCGCCTCTACGAGGACCAAGTTTTAATATTCTTGTATACCCGCCATTTTTATCTGAATATTTAGGAGCAATCTCATCAAATAATTTTTTAACAACTGATTCATCTGTTAAATATGCCAAAGCCTGCCTTCTTGAGTGCAAATCGCCCCTCTTTGCAAGTGTAATCATTTTTTCCGCAATGCTTTTTATTTCTTTGGCTCTGGCTTCTGTAGTTTGAATTCTTCCATAATTCAAAAAGCTAGTTGTAAGGTTTCTTAACATTGCTCTTCTCTGGTCATGTGGTCGACCTAATTTTCTGTATCCCATTATCTGCCCTCCTTACTCTTCACTCTTTTGCAGCGATAGTCCTAATGCTTTCAATTTTTGCTCAACTTCCACCAATGACTTTTTACCAAGATTTCTAACTTTCATCATCTCTTCTTCTGTCTTTTGAACTAAATCTTGAACAGTATTAATTCCTGCTCTTTTAAGGCAGTTATATGACCGTACAGATAGATCAAGTTCTTCTATCGTCATGTCAAGAGGCTTATCCGTCTTCTTCTCTGATTTTTCAACCAAAACTTCCATATCATTATAATTTTCTGCAAATGATGTAAACAAATTAAAATGATCAATTAATATTTTAGCAGCTAAGCTTATTGCCTCTTTAGGGCTTATAGTTCCATTTGTCCATACTTCCATAGTAAGCTTGTCGTAATCTGTAACCTGACCAACACGAGTATTTTCAACATTATAGCTTACCTTCTTAACTGGAGTAAATATAGAATCAACCGGAATGATACCTATCGGCTGATTCGGTTCTTTATTTTTATCTGATGGAACGTATCCTTTCCCCTTAACCAACTCGATTTCCATATTTAGTTTGCCATTATCGCTTAATGTGGCAATGTGGAGATCTGGATTCATTATCTCAACATCGCCATCAGATATTATATCTCCTGCAGTCACTTCGCCTTTACCTTCTGCTTCAATCCTCACTATTTTTGGTTCATCCGTATATAATTTCACTGCCAACTCTTTTAAGTTTAGTATAATCTCAGTAACATCCTCTTTTACGCCTGGTACAGTAGAAAATTCGTGCAACACCCCATCTATTTTAATTGTCTTCGCTGCCGCACCTGGAAGTGATGATAAAAGCATACGGCGTAAAGAGTTGCCAAGTGTTATCCCATAGCCACGCTCAAGTGGTTCAATAACAAACTTAGCATACGTGTCATCATTGGATTGCTCCACTATCTCTATTTTTGGTTTTTCAATTTCAATCACCATTTAAACCCTCCTTTTTTTAATTTTATGAGGGTAACCGATTATTACCTTGAATACAATTCAACAATCAAGTGCTCTTCAACTGGTAAGTCTATATGTTCCCTTGTTGGCAGAGATAAAACTTTACCCTCTAATGAATCCTTATTAAAATCTAACCAATCAGGTATATTTGTGGATGCTTCAACATTATTCTTAATAACCTCTAACGACTTGCTGCTGTCTTTGACGGATATTACATCGCCTGCTTTTACTAAATACGAAGGTATGTCAACCTTTTTCCCGTTTACAAGAATATGACCGTGTGCCACAAATTGCCTTGCTTGAGCCCTTGAAGACGCTATAGATAATCTATATACTACATTATCAAGTCTTCTTTCAAGAAGTTGTAGGAGATTGTCACCAGTTATACCTTTCATTCTTTCTGCTTCCTCAAAGTATCTTTCAAATTGTCTTTCTAGAACTCCATAATACCTTCTCAATTTTTGTTTTTCTCTTAACTGTGTGCCATAGTTTGTAAGCTTTTTCTTATTTTGTCCATGTTGTCCGGGAGCATATGGTCTTCTTGCAAATGGGCATTTTTCAGTATAGCATTTATCGCCTTTTAAAAATAATTTCATGCCTTCTCTACGGCATAATTTACATGTAGATTCTGTGTACCTTGCCATTTTTGCACCTCCTTATACTCTTCTTCTCTTAGGTGGTCTGCACCCATTGTGTGGAATCGGTGTGACATCTTTTATAAGACTTACTTCTAATCCAGCAGCTTGCAAAGCTCTTATTGCAGCCTCTCTACCTGCACCAGGACCTTTTACATAGACATCTACAGTTTTAAGTCCATGTTCCATTGCAGCTTTAGCTGCTGTTTCTGCTGCCATCTGTGCTGCATATGGAGTAGATTTCCTAGAACCCTTAAATCCTAACGTTCCTGCACTTGACCATGCTAATGCATTGCCTGCCATATCAGTCAACGTAACTATTGTATTATTAAATGTTGAATGTATGTGTGCGGCACCACGTTCAACATTTTTGCGCTCACGGCGTTTAGCTGTTCTTTTAACTTTTTTTGCCATAATTTCCCTCCTTATTATTTCTTCTTCTTAGCTACAGTTTTCTTTGGACCTTTTCTTGTACGTGCATTTGTCCTTGTCCTTTGCCCACGTACTGGTAGGCCTTTTCTGTGCCTTATTCCTCTATAACATCCTATATCAATAAGTCTCTTTATGTTTAGAGATACTTCTCTTCTCAAATCACCTTCAACTTTATACTCTTTATCAATTATATCTCTTAATCTTGATACTTCATCCTCTGTGAGATCTTTTACTCTTGTATCTGGATTAACGCCAGCTTTGGCCAATATCTCATTTGAACGAGAACGTCCTATGCCGTAAATATAAGTTAATCCTATCTCAACGCGTTTTTCTCTAGGTAAATCAATCCCAGCAATTCTTGCCATCTTTACACCTCCTAACCTTGTTTTTGCTTGTGTTTAGGATTTTCGCAGATTACCATTACTTTGCCTTTTCTTTTAATAACCTTACATTTTTCACAAATCGGTTTAACCGATGGTCTTACTTTCATTATTATACCTCCTTATCACTTACCTCGCCATACGATTCTGCCTCTTGTTAAATCATATGGAGATAATTCAAGCGTAACTCTATCACCAGGCAGAATCCTGATAAAATTCATTCTAAGTTTACCAGATATGTGTGCCAAGATTCTGTGTCCATTATCAAGTTCCACCTGAAACATCGCATTTGGTAAAGCTTCTATAACTTTACCCTCAACTTCGATAACATCATCCTTTGCCAAGGATATCAAACCCTCCTTATTCTTCACACTTAAACTGTTTTAAAGCATCCATTATCTCAGCATTTGTAACAGTCTCACCTTTTAATATCTTTTCTCTTATTGTTTCGTCTACTTCATTATACTTTTGAAGATGAATCAATTTTTTCTTTTTCGGCTTTTCAATCTTCCTTAAATCGCCGTCAGCTATAAACACATGTTTTTCATCGGCAACTCCAACTATGACAAAGATTCTGTCTTTATCTCTCCCAGCCTTTGACTTAACTATTCGCCCTATTGAGGTATCATCCATTAAATTCACCTCTTAAACTAATGTCAAAATTTCAGGCTCTCCTTTTGTTATTATTATGGTATTCTCATAATGAGCAGATGAACTTCCATCCACTGTAACAACTGTCCAATTATTATCCTCAATCTTTACATTGTATCTTCCTTCATTGACCATTGGTTCAATAGCAAGAGCCATGCCACTTCTTAATCTCGGTCCTCTTCCCGGTGGACCATAATTTGGTATTTGAGGGTCCTCGTGCATTTTTTTGCCTATTCCATGACCTACATATTCCCTGACTACCGAAAAACCGTTTTTTTCTACGTAAATCTGTATAGCATTTGATATATCAGAAAGTCTGTGTTGTTCAGTTGCCATTTTTATACCTTCAAAAAAGCTTTGCTTTGTTACATCTATTAATTTTCTGAGATTATCGCTAATCCTTCCGACAGCAAAAGTCCTTGCCGCATCACCATTAAATCCATGGTAGATCGCACCAGTATCTATACTAATAATATCGCCTTCCTTAAGCCTTCTTAAACCTGGTATACCATGGACAACTTCATTATTTATTGATGCACATATTGTAGCTGGAAAGCCATAAAGCCCTTTAAAAGCCGGTACACAATCTTTGCTTCTTATATAATCTTCAGCTATCTCATCAAGTTCTTTGGTGGTTATACCCGGCTTTATATACTTTTCTAAAAGATTTAAAACTTCTCCTGTAACTTTTCCAGCATATCTCATCAAAGCTATTTCACTATCAGATTTAATATATATCATTAAACTTCGTCTCCTATTAATGCCTGTATCTCCTTATAAACTTCATTAACAGGTTTATTTCCATCAATATTGCGAATCAAATTCAATTTGCCGTAATACTCCACTAGAGGCTTTGTTTCATCTTCATATACTTCTAAGCGCTTTAAAACAGATTCGATGTTATCGTCCGTTCTTTGAATTAATTTCTCACCACAGTGATCACAAATTCCTTCGACTTTTGGCGGCTTTGTGACAATATGATATGTTGCACCACACGATGGACATACTCTTCTACCACTAAGTCTCTTCACTAGTTCATCTCTATCAACTATTATATTTAAGACGTGATCTATTTTTAGACCTTTATTCTCTAGGTATTTGCCAAGAGACTCAGCCTGTACAACGTTTCGCGGATATCCATCAAGTAAAAAACCATCTTTGCAATCATCTTTTGATAGCCTATCTTCGACTATCTTATTTGTGACATCATCAGGCACTAATAATCCCTTTTCAGTATACTGTTTTGCCAATTTACCAAGTTCTGTATTGTTTTTTATGTTGTACCTAAAGATATCACCAGTTGAAATATGGGGTATTTCATAATCCTTTGTTATCCTCTCCGCCTGTGTTCCCTTTCCAGCTCCAGGTGGCCCTAATAATATGACTCTCATATATTCTTCCCCCTGACTATCTCAAGAATCCCTGGTAGTTACGCATTATGAGTTGCCCTTCAATCTGCTTCATAGTTTCAAGTGCCACACCAACAGCAATCAACAATGCCGTACCGCCAAAGTATAGTTGCAAACCAGTAACATTCATCATTATTACAGGAAGTACCGCAACAACAGCTAAAAATATTGAACCTACAAATGTTACTCTATTCATAACTCTAGTAATAAAATCCGTCGTTGGCTTTCCAGGCCTAATACCTGGAATAAACCCACCATATTTTTTCATATTATCAGAAATTTCTACAGGATTAAATATTATCGCAGTGTAGAAGTAGGTAAAGAATATTATAAGGAGAACATTCAATACATTATATATCCATCCATTTGTTCCGAGCCATTTTTCTGTAAAAGCGTAGAATGCCGATTTAGGAAAAAATGTAGCTATCTGCTGTGGAAATTGCAGAAGTGAAAGCGCAAATATCAGAGGAATAACACCAGCCATATTTATTCTTAATGGTATATGAGTTGATTGTCCTCCATATACTTTACGGCCTACAACCCTCTTAGCATATTGAACAGGTATTCTTCTTTGTCCTTCTGACATCAATATGATTGAAACAACCATAACAAGTATGACAATCAAGAACGCTATAGCACCAAATATGTTAGCTGTTCCAGCACCTACGTACTGTATGGTAGTATAGATCATATTCGGTATTCTAGCTAGAATACCAGCAAAAATTATAAGAGAACTGCCATTTCCAACACCATTTTCCGTTATCCTCTCACCTAGCCACATTAAGAATGATGTACCCGCTGTCAATGTTAATACAATAATTGTTAAGTTGAGAAAATTGGGATTAATTACTGCACCTCTTAACCCTATCGTCATTCCTATAGCCTGAATTAATGCAAGCACTACTGTCATATAACGCGTATATTGAGCAATTTTCTTTCTTCCCTCTTCGCCTTCTTTTGCCATCTGTTCTAATGAAGGTATAGCTATAGTTAATAACTGCATTATAATTGATGCATTAATGTATGGAACAATACTCATAGCAAATATTGTGAAATCGCGGAATGCACCACCTGAAATTATATCAAAAAACCCAAAAAGTGTTCCTTGTCCCAATATGTTTTTAATTTGATTTGGATCTATACCAGGTACTGGTATATGAGATCCAAGTCTAAATACCAAAAGCATCAACACGGTATAAATTATTTTTTTTCTGATGTCCGCAACCTTCCATGCATTGACAAGGGTCTTTAGCATTTATATCACCTCTGCCTTTCCCCCTACGGATTCTATTTTATCTACAGCAGACTTACTAAACTTGTGCGCTTTTACAGTTAACTTTTTATTAAGATCACCTGAACCCAATATCTTTACGCCATCTTTGATTTTTTTGATAATCCCTTTTTCGATTAAAAGTTCTGGAGTTACTACAGTTCCATCTTCAAAATTATCAAGCAGGCTTAAATTGACAATAGCGTATTCTTTCTTAAAGATATTCGTAAATCCCCTCTTTGGCAAGCGTCTTGTTAAAGGCATCTGTCCACCTTCAAAACCTGGTCTTATATTTCCACCGCTTCTAGCCTTCTGACCTTTATGTCCACGTCCAGATGTCTTTCCTAGTCCCGAACCAATACCTCTGCCAACTCTTTTTCTTTCCTTTCTTGCACCTTCAGCTGGTTTTAAATCATGAAGTCTCAATGTACACACCTCCTATTCATTTACTTCTTCAACACTTACTAAGTGTTTAACCTTGTTAATCATACCTCTTACTTGTGGTGTATCATCTAAAACTGAACTGCTTCCTATTTTTCTCAACTTCAATGCTCTTACAGTATCTATTTGTGATTTCTCACGGCCTATAGTACTTCTTACCAATGTCACTTTTAATTTTGCCATTTCAATCCTCCTATCCAAGCAATTGCTCAACAGGAATTCCACGTAATTTTGCTACTTCCTCTGCAGTCTTTAATGATTTCAATCCTTCAATCGTCGCATATACCATGTTTGTAGAATTAGCTGATCCCAAAGATTTTGTCAGTATGTCTTTAATTCCTGCTGATTCAAGTACAGCACGCACAGGACCTCCTGCAATTACTCCGGTACCTTCCTTAGCCGGTTTTAATAAAACTTTTCCGGCCCCAAAAACTCCTATCGTATCATGTGGAATCGTAGTTCCTACTACTGGAACTTTTATAAGATGCTTCTTAGCATCTTCTACTGCTTTTCTAATTGCTTCAGGAATTTCTGCGGATTTCCCGGTTCCAACGCCGACATAACCCTTTTCAGGATCTCCAACAACTACCGTTGCGCTGAATCTGAAATTCCTTCCACCTTTGACAACTTTGGCAACACGATTTAAACTTACAACTTTTTCTTTTAAATCAAGATTTGATATATCAATACGAGCCATGATTTCCCTCCTTATTAAAAATTCAAACCGCCTTCTCTTGCAGCATCTGCCAATTCTTTTATCGTACCATGATATATATATCCGCCGCGATCAAAAACTACATCCTTAATTCCCTTTTCAAGAGCTTTTTTCGCAATTAATTTGCCAACTAATCTTGCTGACTCCTTATTCGCACCTTTAGCTACATTCTTCAATTCTGGATCTAATGTAGAAGCATGTGCTAAAGTAACGCCCCTTACGTCATCAATCAGCTGTGCATATATATGGCTTAAGCTTTTGTACACACTAAGTCTTGGTCTTTCACTTGTTCCAGAAATTTTTTTCCTGACTCTTAGATGACGCCTTTTCCGTGTCAATCGTCTATCTATTTTTGATATCATATTATCACCCCTTACTTCTTACCTGTTTTGCCTTCTTTTAGCCTTACATGTTCTCCAACATACCTGATACCTTTTCCTTTGTAAGCATCTGGTTGCCTTACTTTCCTTATGTTTGCAGCTACCTCACCAACTCTTTGTTTATCAATACCTTTCACGGTAATCTTATTTGTACCATCAACTGCAAATTCAATGCCCGGTTCTTCTTCTATTTCTACTGGATGAGAATAGCCAACTGTTAAAACAATTTTTTTGCCTTGTTTCGCAACACGGTAACCTACACCAACAATCTCAAGGCTTTTTTCATATCCAGTGCTTACACCTTTTACCATGTTTTGAATCAAAGCTCTAGTTGTTCCATGCATAGCTCTTGCTTCTTTATCATCGCTGTTTCTTGTTACAACGACTTTATTATCTTCTACAGATACATTAACTAGATTTGGAAAATCTCTTTCAAGAGTACCTTTCGGTCCTTTCACTATAACATGATTATCATTAACTGTAACTGTTACATCTTTTGGAATATCTACTGGTTGTTTCCCTATTCTAGACACACTTCACACCTCCTATTTTGAATTACCAGATATAGCAGAGAACTTCTCCTCCGACACCTTCTTTTTTAGCATCTTTATCTGTCATTATTCCTTTAGATGTTGATATGATTGCCATACCAAGGCCACCTAAAACTCTTGGAATTTCATTGCTTTTTGCATAAACCCTCAAACCCGGTTTGCTTATTCTTTTAAGGCCTGATATAACTCTTTCTTTATTTGGCCCATATTTCAGTGTTAATTTTAAAATACCTTGTTTACCATCATCTATTTCTTCTACTGCTTTAATAAATCCTTCACGAAGCATAAGCATTGCTATTGCTCTTTTTGTATTTGATGCTGGTATCTCTACTGTTTCATGTCTAACTATGTTTGCGTTTCTTATACGTGTTAGCATATCTGCTATTGGATCCGTCATTTCAATACCTCCCCTCTTACCAGCTTGCTTTTTTTACGCCTGGAATAATGCCTTGATGAGCATATTCTCTAAAACAAACACGGCATATTCCATATTTCCTGATATATGCATGTGGTCGCCCACAAATTTTACATCTGTTATAAGCTCTTGTACTAAATTTAGGGGTCTTTTTTTGTTTCAATATCAATGCCCTTCTGGCCATTTATATACCTCCTTTACTTTGCAAACGGCATTCCCATAAGCTCCAAGAGTGTTCTTGCTTCTTCATCATTTTTAGCTGTCGTAACAAATATGATATCCATTCCTCTTACTTTATCAATTTTATCATAATCAATTTCAGGGAATATAAGTTGTTCCTTTATGCCAAATGAGTAATTTCCCCTGCCGTCGAAAGATTTTGTTGGAAGACCTCTAAAATCCCTAACCCTTGGCAATGCTACATTAAATAACTTATCAGCAAATTCATACATTCTTTCGCCTCTTAATGTTACTTTAACACCTATAGGCATGCCTGCACGTATCTTGAAATTTGCTATTGATTTTTTTGCTCTTGTAACTACTGGTTTCTGACCTGTTATTATAGCCAAGTCATTAGAAGCAGCTTCTATCGCTTTTGGATTTTCTCTTGCTTCACCAAGTCCTATATTTAAAACTATTTTTTCCAATTTCGGTACTTGCATTATGTTTTTATAAGAATACTTTGCCATAAGAGCAGGTACTACTTCGTTTATATATTTATCTCTAAGCCTTGCCATGATATACCTCCTTTCACTCTTACAATGTCTCTCCACACTTTTTGCAATATCTTATCTTCTCACCATCAGCAAGAATTTTAACACCATATCTCACGCCAGTCCCACAGTTATTGCAAAATAACATAACTTTAGACGAATAAATAGGTGCTTCTTGATGTATTATTCCGCCTTGATCCTGCGGCCCACGTGCTTTTTTATGCTTTGTTACTACATTCACACCTTCTACAATAATTTTTCCTTCTTTAGGCAATGCTTTTAACACTTTGCCCTTTTTTCCCTTGTCTTGCCCTGAAATTACTGTGACTATATCGCCTTTTTTTACATGAAGTTTTTTTCTCTCCAATTGTCACACCTCCTTATAGAACTTCCGGTGCAAGTGAGATTATCTTCATAAAATCTTTTTCTCTTAATTCTCTAGCAACTGGTCCAAAAATACGAGTCCCCCTAGGTTGTAAATCATCTTTTATTATGACAGCCGCATTATCATCGAATCTTATATACGTGCCGTCTTTTCTTGCTATACCTTTCTTTGTTCTTACTATAACAGCTTTAACTACATCACCCTTTTTTACAACACCTCCGGGTGTTGCACTTTTGACAGAAGCTACTATTATATCACCTATATTTGAGAACTTTCTAGTTGAACCACCCATCAAATGTATACACATAATCTCTTTAGCACCAGTATTGTCTGCAACTTTTAATATTGTTTGAGGCTGTATCATTTCAAATACCTCCTTTCAGTCATTCTGCTTTTTTAATTATCTCTAAAAGCCTCCATCTCTTCTCCTTGCTTAAAGGCCTCGTTTCCATGATTTTTACTACATCACCAATATTGCATTGATTATTTTCATCGTGAGCCTTAAATTTCTTTGTACGTCTTATTATTTTATTGTAAAGTGGATGCCTTATTCTATCTTCAACAGCAACAACTATCGTCTTTTGCATCTTGTTGCTAACTACTTTTCCAATTCTAACTTTTCTCATGCCTCTTTCCAATTTAAATCCTCCTTTCTATGCATTCAACTTGCCAAGTTCTCTTTCTCTTAAGATTGTCTTAATTCTTGCGATAGACTTCCTAACATCTCTAACCCTCATTGGATTATCTAATTGACCAGTGGCAAGTTGAAACCTAAGGTTAAAAAGTTCTCCCTTTAAATCGGAAAGCTTCTGCAACAATTCTTCATCTGTCAATTCCCTAATCTCTTTAGCCTTCATTCTCTTCACCACCCAATTCTTCACGTTTTATGAACTTCGTTTTTATAGGCAGTTTGTGTTTAGCTAATCTTAAAGCTTCCCTTGCTATATCTTCATTTACACCGGCTATCTCAAAAAGCACCCTACCTGGTTTTACAACAGCTACCCAGTACTCAGGAGATCCTTTCCCAGAACCCATACGTGTTTCAGCTGGTTTCTCTGTTACAGGTTTATCTGGGAAAATCTTTATCCATACTTTTCCGCCCCTCTTTATATACCTTGTCATTGCGACCCTGGCAGCCTCTATCTGTACTGCTGTTATCCAACCGCCCTCAAGTGCTTGTAAGCCATAATCACCATAGCTCAATGTATTTCCTCTTGTAGCATTGCCTTTTATCCTGCCTCTTTGTTGTTTCCTATATTTAACTCTTTTAGGCATCAACATGATTATTTGCCTCCTTCCGCTGTTACCTGTTTCTTCGGTTGTGGCAATATCTCTCCTTTGTTAATCCAAACTTTAACGCCGATCTTGCCATACGTAGTATTTGCTTCTGCAAATCCATAATCTATATTTGCCCTTAATGTCTGAAGCGGCACAACACCTTCATGATATCTTTCAGTGCGAGCAATCTCTGCACCTGCTAACCTTCCAGAACATGCTATTTTTATACCCTTAGCACCCTGTTTCATTGCTCTTGATATTGACTGCTTCATTGCTCTTCTAAATGAGATCCTTCTTTCAAGCTGTGAAGCAATATTTTCAGCTACTAATTGAGCATCAAGTTCTGGATTTTTTACTTCCACAATATTTATGATGACTTTTTTGTTAGTCATCTTCTCGATTTCTTGCCTCAATTCTTCAATTCCTGCGCCGCCTTTGCCAATTACCATTCCTGGTTTTGCAGTATACACATCGATCTTTATTCTATTTGCAGCTCTTTCTATTTCAATTTTCGGAACACCTGAAGCGTAAATCTTATTTTTAATAAAATCTCTTATCTTTATATCTTCTATCAAAAGATCACTAAAATCTTTATCCTTTGCAAACCATTTTGCATCCCAATCTTGCGATATACCAACTCTTAAGCCACGAGGATTAATCTTTTGACCCATTTTATCCCTCCTTTTTATTTTTCATTGACAACTACTGTTATATGACTCGTTCTTCTTCTCATCAAATTTGATCTACCCATTGCCCTTGGCATCATTCTCTTCATTATTGGACCCTGATCCGCCACAGCTTTCGCCACATACAGATTATCTCTATCAAGTCCAAAATTATTTTCAGCATTTGCAATCGCTGATTTTAATACTTTTTCTACAATGCCAGCTGCTTTATTAGGTGTAAATTTTAGTATTGCCAATGCCTCATTAACATCTTTCCCTCGTATCATATTCATAACAAGGCCAGCTTTTTGAGGTGAAATTCTTACATATTTTGCAACTGCCTTCGCTTCCACACTATTACCTCCTTTGCCTATTGAACTTTTGAAGACTTTTCAGTATCTGAATGGCCGTGGAATGTACGTGTTGGAGCAAATTCTCCTAATTTATGACCAACCATATCCTCTGTAATGTATATAGGCACATGCTTTCTTCCATCATGTACAGCTATAGTGTGACCAACCATCTGAGGAAATATAGTGGAACTCCTTGACCATGTCTTCAAAACCCTTTTCTCATTTTTCTTGTTCATTTCTTCTATTTTTTTCAATAGCTTCTCATCAACATATGGGCCTTTTTTTAAGGATCTACTCAAAATTATAGCCTCCCTTCCCAACTAAGCTTTACGACTTTTTACAATCATTTTATTAGTAGACTTGTTTTTCTTACGTGTCTTATAACCAAGAGCTGGTTTACCCCATGGAGTCATTGGTCCTGGATGTCCTATAGGAGCCTTTCCTTCACCACCGCCGTGTGGGTGATCAACTGGGTTCATAACTGAACCTCTGACTGTCGGCCTGATTCCTAGCCATCTAGACCTACCTGCTTTACCGATCGTTACATTTTCATGATCTAAATTAGACACTTGTCCAATTGTCGCTCTGCAGTTTGATCTAATCCTTCTCACTTCTGAGGATGGCATTCTTACTTGTACATAATCTCCTTCTTTTGCAATCAACTGTGCCATTGAACCAGCCGCTCTCACCAATTGGCCGCCTTTCCCAGCTACTAATTCAATATTGTGAATAAACGTACCAACAGGAATATTGTAGAGTGGAAGTGCATTGCCTACTTTTATATCAACATTTTCACCAGATTCTATTATGTCACCAACTTTTAATCCATATGGTGCAATAATATATCTTTTTTCACCGTCAAGGTAGTGAATAAGTGCAATATAAGCTGATCTATTCGGATCATACTCAATTGAAGCTACTTTGCCTGGTACACCGTCTTTATCTCTTTTAAAATCTATGATCCTGTATTTTCTTTTGTGACCGCCGCCACGGTGGCGAACAGTAATCCTGCCATATACATTACGCCCACCTGTTTTGTTGAGACTGACTGTCAGGGATTTCTCTGGTTTATCTTTTGTTACTTCTTCAAATGTCAAGACAGTCATTTGTCTTCTACCAGGTGAAGTAGGATTGTATTTTTTAATTCCCATTGTTTTCCCTCCTTAAATTGCTGTATTAAGCTTGCAATCCTTCAAAGAATTCAATTCCTTTGCTGTTAGGCTTTAATTTAACAATAGCTTTCTTATAACTGCTGGTTCTACCAACATTTCTTCCTACTCTTTTTAGCTTTCCAATATAATTCATTGTATAGACTTTTTCAACATCAACACCAAACAATTCTTCAACAGCTTGTTTTATTTGAATCTTATTTGCATTCTTATTTACGATGAAGGTGTATTTTCTTTCGTTCATTAGATTCATACTTTTTTCTGAAATAACCGGCCTCAATATTACATCTCTAGCATCCATCAAGCATACACCTCCTCAACTTTATTGACAGCATCTTTTGTTATTATGAATCTGTCATATTTTAATACATCATATGTGTTTAAACTGTTTGCATACACTGCCTTAACATTTGGTATGTTTCTTGATGATAATACCACATTCTTTTTGTCTTCAGGTATAACAATCAGTGCATTTTTAACATTAAATTTTTTCAGCATATCGACAACTTTTTTAGTTTTCGGTTCATCAATGTTTATATCATCAATGACTATTATTTCATTATCTCTTACTTTCGATGACAATGCTGACTTTAGCGCAAGTCTTTTAACCTTCTTTGGAATATTGTAGCTGTAATCTCTTGGCTTCGGTCCAAAAACAACACCACCCTTAATCCACTGTGGTGCCCTTATACTTCCTTGGCGAGCTCTGCCTGTGCCTTTTTGCCTCCACGGCTTAATACCTCCACCTCTAACTTCGCCACGTCTTTTTGTTGAATGAGTACCCTGCCTTTGATTTGCCAAATAATTTAAGACAGCTTCATGCATAACAGGTACATTCACTTCAACGCCAAAAACATTATCACTCAATTCCATTTCACCAATTTGTTCACCATTTATGTTATAAACCGCTACTTTTGGCATCGATTTTCCTCCTTTCATTACTTGCTTTTAACAGTGTCCCTTATCATCAGAAGTGAACCCCTGATTCCTGGTACCGAACCTTTTATAAGTAGCAAATTCTTCTCAGGATCAACTTTTACTACTTCTAGATTCTGTACCGTTACTCTTTCATTTCCCATATGACCAGGCAATCTCTTACCTTTGAATGTCCTTGAAGGATCTGAACTTGCACCCATAGAACCTGGTCTTCTGTGATATTTAGAGCCATGGGCCATAGGTCCTCTGTTTGCATTGTATCTCTTTACTACACCTGCAAATCCTTTACCTTTTGATGTACCGATTACATCTACTCTATCACCGACTGAGAATATGTCAGCCTTTATTTCACTGCCAACTTCATATGATGATATATCATCCAATCTAAATTCTCTTAAATATTTCTTAAATGGCACATTTGCTTTTGTAAAATGGCCTTTTAAAGGTTTTATAAGCCTTTTTTCTTTTACATCACCAAAGCCAACTTGTATAGCATCGTACCCATCATTTTCTTTTGTCTTCTTTTGAACAACTACACATGGACCTGCTTCTACAACTGTGACTGGTATCATTTCATTCCCTACAAAAATCTGAGTCATTCCATGTTTCTTGCCAAGTATTGCTTTTTTCATCTTCTACCCTCCTGAAATCATCGGACGCTTGCGCGTCATAATTTCTTATTATTTGTTATAATTTTATCTCTATATCAACACCAGCAGGTAAATCCAATCTCATCAATGCATCTACAGTCTTTGGTGTTGGACTTAATATGTCAATAAGCCTTTTATGTGTCCTCGTCTCAAACTGTTCTCGTGAATCTTTGTATTTATGTGGCGCTCTCAATATTGTAATTACATCTCTCTCTGTCGGAAGTGGTATCGGTCCCGATACTTCTGCGCCTGTTCTTTTTGCTGTTTCAACTATTTTTTCAGCAGATTGATCTAAAACCATATGGTCAAAAGCTTTTAATCTTATGCGAATTTTCTGTTTGGGCATAATTTTTCCCTCCTTCTATATAAGCAATCATTAATTCCATATACACTCATCCGTGTGTTTTCAGTTCTATTGAAAAATCTCATTCAACTTTATTAGTTTACCTTAAAGACCGCATTATTTCAAGTCTTGACAAAACAATAGTTATGTGCTAATAGCTTAAGCTATTAGCACATTTTTATTAAGCAAGAATCTTGGAAACAACACCGGCTCCTACTGTGTGTCCGCCTTCCCTTATAGCAAATTTTAATCCTTCTTCCATTGCTATCGGTGTTATTAATTCTATTGTCATCGTTACATGGTCTCCGGGCATTACCATCTCTACGCCCTCTGGTAATTCTATTACTCCTGTTACGTCTGTTGTCCTGAAGTAGAACTGTGGTCTGTATCCATTGAAGAACGGTGTATGTCTTCCGCCTTCTTCCTTTGTTAACACGTATACTTGTCCTTCAAATTTCGTGTGCGGCTTTACTGACCCTGGTTTCGCTAATACTTGCCCTCTCTCTACTTCATCTCTTGTTACTCCTCTTAACAGTACTCCTATGTTATCTCCTGCTTCTGCTTCGTCCAATGTCTTCCTGAACATCTCTACTCCTGTTACTACTGTCTTCTTGCTTTCGTCTGATAAGCCTATTATCTCTACTTCGTCTCCTACTTTTAATTTGCCTCTCTCTACTCTTCCTGTTGCTACTGTCCCTCTTCCTGTTATTGTGAATACATCTTCTACTGGCATCAGGAATGGCTTGTCTACATCTCTTTCTGGTGTCGGTATATAACTGTCAACTACATCCATTAATTCCCATATCTTGCCGCACCACTGACAGTCTCTTTGTCCGCATCCGCATTCCATTGCTTTTAATGCTGAGCCTACTACTATCGGTGTGTCGTCTCCTGGAAATTCATATTCGTTTAATAGTTCTCTTACTTCCATCTCTACTAGTTCGATTAATTCTTCGTCATCTACCATGTCTGCTTTGTTTAGGAATACTACAATGTATGGTACTCCTACCTGCCTTGCTAACAGGATGTGCTCTCTTGTCTGCGGCATTGGACCATCTGCTGCTGATACTACTAGTATCGCTCCGTCCATCTGCGCTGCTCCTGTTATCATGTTCTTTACGTAGTCTGCGTGCCCTGGACAGTCTACATGCGCATAGTGCCTTTTCTCTGTCTCGTATTCTACGTGCATTGTGTTTATTGTTATTCCTCTTGCTTTCTCTTCTGGTGCTTTGTCTATTTCATCATATGCTGTGGCTTGTGCCATCCCTTGCTTTGACAATACTATTGTTATTGCTGATGTTAACGTCGTTTTGCCATGGTCTACGTGCCCTATCGTTCCTATGTTTGCATGGGGTTTCTTTCTTTCAAATTTTTGCTTCGCCATTTCTTTTTTCCTCCTTACATTAATTTATTTTTACTTTTTCTCTAATATTTGATCAGCAATATTTTTAGGCACTTCTTCATAGTGACTAAACTGCATAGTATATGTGCCTCTTCCTTGTGTTTTTGAGCGAAGATCTGTAGCATAACCAAACATTTCAGCTAGTGGAACCATGCCTCTAATTACTTTGGCTCCAGCTCTGTCCATCATGCCTTCAATTCTTCCACGCCTTGAATTTATGTCACCCATTACATCGCCCATATATTCTTCTGGCACAACAACTTCAACTTCCATTATAGGCTCTAAAAGTACAGCTCCGCCTTTTTTCATACCTTCTTTGAAAGCCATTGAGCCAGCTATCTTAAATGCCATATCAGATGAGTCAACTTCGTGGTAAGAACCATCTACTAAAGAAACTTTTACGTCCACGACTTCATACCCACCAAGGATACCATTCTCCATTGCTTCCTGCACACCAGCATCAACTGCAGGTATATATTCCTTTGGTATAACACCGCCAACGATTTTATTCTCAAATTGATATCCTTGACCTCTCTCCAAAGGTTCCATTTCAAGCCATACATGTCCATACTGACCGCGGCCACCTGACTGTCTTATAAACTTACCTTCAATACGTACAGGCTTTGTTATTGTTTCTTTATAAGCAACCTGAGGTTTGCCAACATTGCACTCTACATTGAATTCTCTCCTCATTCTGTCAACAATGATTTCCAAGTGCAGTTCACCCATGCCGGCTATAATCGTCTGTCCCGTCTCTTGATCTGTATATGTTTTAAATGTCGGATCCTCTTCTGCAAGTTTCTGAAGGGCTACAGCCATTTTATCCTGTGCAGCTTTTGTCTTAGGCTCTATTGCAACTCTTATAACAGGTTCAGGGAATTCCATTGACTCTAAAAGAATAGGCTGATTTTCATCACACAGAGTATCACCGGTTGTAGTATCTTTCAATCCAACTGCAGCTGCTATGTCACCTGTATAAACTTTGTCTATCTCTTTTCTATGATTTGCATGCATTTGGAGTATTCTACCAATTCTCTCTTTTTTCCCTTTTGTAGAATTCAAAACATATGAACCTGCTTCAAGCGTTCCTGAATATACTCTAAAAAACGCAAGCTTACCAACGTATGGATCGGCCATTATTTTGAATGCAAGAGCTGAAAATGGCTCGTTATCATCGGCCTTTCTCTCTATTTCCTCATCACTATTAAGCTTCATACCTTTTACAGCAGGTATATCAATAGGAGATGGTAGATACCTTACAACAGCATCCAGCATCGGCTGTACGCCTTTGTTTTTATATGAAGAACCACAAGTAACACACACAAGTTCATTATTAATGGTTCCTTTTCTCAATGCTGCATGTATCTCCTCTTCAGTTATCTCTTCACCTTCTAAGTATTTTTCCATTAACGCTTCATCTTGTTCTGAAACAGCTTCTAAAAGTTTTTCTCTGTACTCCTGAGCTAAATCCTTTAGATCATCTGGAATTTCGACTTCTTCTGATATAGTTCCTAAGTCATCTTCATAGATAATCGCATCCATCTTTATTAGGTCTATAATCCCTACAAATGTATCTTCTTTCCCAATAGGAAGCTGTATCGCAACAGGATTTGCATTTAACCTGTCTTTCATCATCTTAATGACATTAAAAAAGTCCGCTCCCATTATGTCCATCTTGTTGACATATGCTAGCCTTGGTACTTTGTACTTGTCTGCCTGTCTCCAAACTGTCTCTGATTGTGGTTCAACACCACCTTTTGCGCAAAATACTGCAACTGCTCCATCTAACACCCTTAAAGAGCGTTCTACCTCAACTGTAAAGTCCACGTGTCCCGGCGTATCTATAATATTAATCTTGTGATCTTTCCAATAGCATGTTGTAGCAGCAGAAGTTATTGTAATACCTCTCTCCTGCTCCTGCTCCATCCAGTCCATTGTTGCATTGCCTTCGTGCACTTCACCTATTTTATGGACTTTTCCTGTATAAAACAGTATTCTTTCGGTAGTTGTAGTTTTGCCAGCATCTATATGCGCCATAATTCCAATATTCCTAACTTTATCTAAGCTGTAATCTCTAGGCATTTATATCCTCCTTTCCTGCCCATATAATACACACTACCATCAGCATCATTACCATCTGTAATGTGCAAATGCTTTATTTGCTTCAGCCATTTTATGTGTATCTTCTCTCTTCTTAACACTAGCACCTGTATTATTTGCAGCATCCATAATTTCCGCCGCTAATTTTTCCATCATTGTCCTTCCGCTTCTCTTTCTTGCAAATTCTATGATCCACCTTATTCCAAGTGTCTGTCTTCTCTCAGGCCTAACTTCGACAGGTACTTGATAAGTAGCACCACCAACACGTCTTGGTTTTACTTCAAGAACAGGCATAACATTATTTAATGCTTCTTCAAAAACTTCCAGTGGATCTCTACCAGTTTTTTCTCTTATTATGTCAAATGCACCGTAGCATATCTTTTGAGCTATACCTCTTTTGCCACTGTACATTATTTTATTTATCAACTTTGTAACTTTCTTGCTATTATAAACTGGATCTGGTAGAACATCACGTTTTGCTACATAGCCCTTTCTAGGCATTCACTATCCCTCCTATCATTTAGGTTTCTTAGCACCATACTGTGAGCGAGCTTGTTTTCTGTTAGCAACACCAGCTGCATCAAGCGTTCCTCTTATAATCTTATATCTAACACCAGGTAGATCCTTTACTCTTCCACCTCTTATAAGAACAACAGAGTGCTCCTGCAGATTATGACCTATACCCGGGATATATGCAGTGACTTCAGTATTATTTACAAGCCTTACTCTGGCTATCTTCCTTAACGCTGAGTTTGGTTTCTTTGGTGTTGTTGTCTTAACAACTGTGCAAACACCCCTCTTCTGAGGATTGCCTTTTAATGCTGGGGATGTGGATTTATATTTAACCTTTTTTCTTCCTTCTCTCACTAACTGATTAATAGTCGGCATCCTTACACCTCCTTCCAATATTTAGAAGATTTATCCCCTATATAGGGGATAAATCTAATCATTTCTCACTTTAACTCAGCAGCAGTCGCTGCTCCTACATCAATGCCACACATATCTCCTAGTTCTTTCATTGTGTCTATATAAACTATATCGATAGATTTTGAATTACAAGCATCAATGATTTTTTTTGTAACGTGTTCTTCAGCATCCCGAGCAATGTATACCTTAGCAGCTTTATCATTTGTTACAGCCTTAAATGTCTGCTTCGCCCCTATCACTAATTTAGAAGAACCACTTTTATTTGAACCCATTAAGTTCTTCTCCTCCCTACTTGGAAGTAGTTTTTAACACACTTAAATATTTTATCATTAAGGTCAAACTCTGTCAATAATAGATATTATTTTACATTAACTTCTGCATTATTATCTTCTGCTTCAATGACCTCATTGCCTACTTCATCGACGGATTTTACAACTATGTTTCTATACCTTGATAAACCAGTCCCTGCTGGGATCAGCTTACCTATAATAACATTTTCCTTTAAACCAATAAGTGGATCAACTTTTCCTTTTATTGCGGCATCAGTCAAAACCCTTGTAGTCTCTTGGAAAGATGCAGCAGATAAGAAAGAATCTGTTGCCAGTGCAGCTTTTGTAATACCTAAAAGTGCCCTAGTGCCAGTAGCTGGCCTCAATCCTTTTTCCTGAACCTTCCTGTTTTCTTCTTCAAACGCAAACATATCCACAAGCTCACCAGGCATCATTGATGTATCTCCAGAATCCTCAACTTTAATCTTCCTCATCATCTGTCTGATTATAACTTCAATATGTTTGTCATTTATTTCAACACCTTGTAGTCTGTATACTTTTTGAACCTCTTGTAGCAAATACGTCTGAACCGCAAACAAACCTTTTATCTTCAAAATATCATGCGGATTTACAGACCCTTCTGTTAGTTCATCGCCCGCTTCAATGTATTGTCCATCCTGAACTTTTAACCTCGATCCATAAGGTATGAGATATGTCTTTGAAATATTATTTTCGTTATCTGTAATTACGACTTCCCTCTTCTTTTTCGTCTCATTTATTTTCACAACACCTGGTATTTCAGAAATCACAGCTAACCCCTTCGGTTTCCTTGCTTCAAAAAGCTCTTCGACTCTCGGCAAACCTTGTGTAATATCGGCACCAGCAACACCGCCGGTGTGGAATGTTCTCATGGTAAGCTGTGTACCAGGCTCGCCAATAGCTTGTGCTGCAATTATGCCGACAGCCTCACCAATTTCGACTTGTGAACCAGTCGCTAAGTTCCTGCCGTAGCACATCCTGCAAACGCCATGCTTAGATTTACATGTTAGAAGTGATCTTATTTTAACTCTCTTAATTCCTAACTCCTCAATTTTTTCAGCATCTTGCTCTGATATCATTGTATTTTTCTTTACTATTACTTCGCCAGTATTAGGATCTTTTATATCTTCTAACGATACCCTTCCACTTAACCTGTCAGAAAGCTTTTCTATTACTTCATTTCCTTCTTTAATCTCACTTACATATATTCCTTCATCTGTTCCACAATCATCTTCTCTGATAATCACATCTTGGCTAACATCCACAAGCCTACGGGTCAAATACCCTGAGTCAGCGGTCCTCAAGGCCGTATCAGCCAAACCCTTTCTTGCGCCATGTGTAGATATGAAGAATTCTAGCACATTGAGGCCCTCTCTAAAGTTGGATCTTATAGGAAGTTCGATTATCCTTCCTGCCGGATTTGCCATCAAGCCTCTCATACCGGCTAGCTGCTTTATTTGGTTTTTACTACCTCTAGCTCCTGAATGCGCCATCATAAATATAGGATTAAATTTATCTAGGTTTGCCATCAGAGCATCGCTTACTTTTTCTGTCGTCATGTTCCAAGTTCTAATTACGCTTTCATATCTCTCTTCTTCTGAAATAAGACCACGCCTAAACTGGGCATCTATCTTCTTCACTGCTTCATCCGCTTCATTTAAAAGAGTCTTTTTCTCTTCAGGTATAACCATATCAGATACACTGACAGTCAATGCAGCCTTTGTAGAATATTTATAACCTAATGCTTTGATTTTATCCAGCGTCTCAGCTGTCTTTGTTGGACCATGCACCCTGTACACTCTATCTAATATTTTTCCCAATTTTGATTTGTCAACAAGAGTTGATATTTCTAAATCAAACATGGTATCAGGATTTGTCCTGTCCACAAAGCCCAAATCCTGAGGTATAGCAGAATTAAATATGAGCTTTCCAATAGTAGTCTCTATGATTTTTGACTTAATCTCGCCATTGACTTCTCTTTTCATCCTTACTTTTATCTTAGCATGAATATTTATTTGACCTAATTGATACGCCATCAATGCTTCTTCATAATCTTTAAATATTCTGCCTTCACCCTTGACGCCGTCTTCATCACCTGTTAAATAGTAACATCCAAGAACCATATCCTGTGTAGGTGTCATAACAGGTTTTCCATCCTGAGGCTTTAATATGTTGTTAGCAGCCAACATCAAGAATCTTGCCTCTGCCTGTGCCTCAACAGTCAATGGAACGTGAACAGCCATCTGATCACCGTCAAAGTCGGCATTATAAGCCGTACATACCAATGGATGCAACTTTATGGCTCTGCCTTCGACCAATACAGGCTCAAATGCCTGAATACCTAAACGGTGCAATGTAGGTGCTCTGTTCAATAGAACGGGGTGCTCCTTTATGACATCTTCCAAAACGTCCCACACTTCCGGGCGCACTTTCTCAACCATTCTCTTTGCGCTTTTTATATGCTGTGCAATTCCTTTATCAACAAGCCTTTTCATGACAAATGGTTTAAAAAGCTCAAGAGCCATTTCTTTAGGAAGACCGCATTGGTAAAGCTTAAGTTCAGGTCCTACGACAATAACAGAACGTCCAGAATAGTCAACCCTCTTACCTAGAAGGTTTTGCCTAAATCTCCCTTGTTTTCCTTTTAGCATGTCTGACAATGACTTAAGTGGCCTATTGCCTGGACCCGTTACTGGTCTTCCTCTCCTGCCATTGTCTATGAGTGCGTCTACAGCTTCCTGAAGCATTCTTTTTTCATTTCTAACTATAATATCCGGTGCACCTAAATCAAGCAACCTCTTTAACCTGTTATTTCTATTTATAACCCTTCTATAAAGATCATTTAAATCCGATGTCGCAAATCGTCCACCATCTAGTTGAACCATTGGTCTTAAATCAGGTGGAATAACAGGTATGACGTCTAATATCATCCACTCAGGTTTATTCCCAGAATCCAAAAATGCCTGCACAACTTCAAGTCTTCTTATTGCTCTAACGCGTTTTTGACCAGTAGATTCCCTGATTTCAGCTTTTAATTCCTTTGATAATTTTTCAAGGTCTATCTCCTGTAAAAGTTCCTTTATTGATTCAGCACCCATCCCGGCTTTAAACTTATTTCCATATTTATCAAGGTATTCGCGGTATTCCTTCTCGCTTAGAAGCTGCTTTTTAGATAGATTTGTTTCACCAGGATCAATCACAACATATGATGCAAAATACAAAACTTTTTCAAGTGCTCTTGGTGACATGTCAAGTATTAATCCCATACGGCTAGGTATCCCTTTGAAATACCATATATGTGAAACAGGGGCAGCAAGCTCAATATGTCCCATCCTTTCACGCCTAACTTTTGATCTCGTTACTTCAACGCCACATCTGTCACATATAACACCTTTGTACCTTACTCTTTTATATTTACCACAATGGCATTCCCAATCTTTAGTAGGTCCAAATATTTTTTCGCAAAACAATCCTTCTCTCTCAGGTTTTAATGTCCTATAGTTTATAGTTTCAGGCTTTTTTACTTCACCTCTTGACCATTCTCTAATCTTTTCTGGTGAAGCAAGTCCTATTTTCATTGAATCGAAATTTTTAAGCTCAAACAAGGAGTTTCGCTCCCTTCATAATAATTTTATATATCATAATCATCATCAAAGCTGTCGCTATCACCAAAATCTATATCACTAGGTTCAAAGTTTAAATCATCTAAGCTGTCTCTATCTTCATCGTAATCTTCATTAAATTCTTCACCATAATTTACTTCTTCCGGTGCGTCTTCTCTTCCCTCGATATTTATATTTATTGTATCTTCTGAAATATCATCATCATCTTCATCTTCAAATTCTTTTAATGCTACTTCCTGATTATCTTCAGTCAATACTTTCACATCAAGGCAAAGACTTTGCAATTCCTTTACCAGAACCTTAAACGATTCTGGAACACCAGGCTCTGGTATATTTTCACCTTTAACTATAGATTCATAGGTTTTTACACGACCTGTTATATCATCAGATTTAACGGTAAGTATCTCTTGTAAAGTATGTGCTGCACCATATGCTTCAAGTGCCCATACTTCCATCTCACCAAACCTCTGACCACCAAATTGTGCTTTACCACCAAGTGGCTGCTGTGTAACCAATGAATACGGTCCTGTAGATCTTGCATGCATTTTGTCATCTACAAGATGGTGTAACTTCAGCATGTACATGTACCCAACCGTAACTGGATGGTCAAATGGCTCACCAGTCCTTCCGTCATACAGTTGAATCTTTCCATCCGGTGAGAACCCTGCTTTTTCAAGTAGCTCTTGTATATCTTCCTCATGAGCTCCATCGAAAACTGGTGTAGCCATATACCAACCTAAAGCTTTTGCTGCAAGTCCTAAGTGAACTTCCAGTACCTGACCTATATTCATACGAGAAGGAACTCCAAGAGGATTCAAGCAAATCTGCAGTGGCGTACCATCAGGCAGGAAAGGCATATCTTCAACCGGAAGTATCCTTGAAACAACACCCTTATTTCCGTGCCTACCTGCCATCTTGTCACCAACAGATATTTTCCTTTTCTGAGCGATAAACACCCTAACCATTTCATTTACTCCAGGTGGCAACTCATCACCATTTTCTCTCGTATATACTTTGACGTCTACTACTATTCCACCTTCACCATGTGGTACTCTTAGGGATGTATCTCTAACTTCCCTTGCTTTTTCTCCAAATATGGCCCTTAAAAGTCTTTCCTCAGCAGTCAGTTCCGTTTCACCTTTTGGTGTTACCTTTCCAACAAGAATATCACCTGCTGTAACTTCTGCACCAATACGTATGATTCCACGTTCATCAAGGTCTTTTAATGCCTCTTCACCAACATTTGGTATATCTCTCGTTATCTCTTCAGGTCCTAATTTTGTGTCTCTAGCTTCCGATTCATATTCTTCAATGTGAATAGACGTAAGAGCATCATCTTTCACAAGCTCTTCACTAATTAAAATTGCATCTTCGTAGTTATAACCTTCCCACGGCATGAACCCAACAAGCACATTTCGCCCAAGGGCAATTTCGCCTAACTCAGTTGAAGGACCATCACTTATAACCTGTCCTTTTTCAACTCGATCTCCTTCATTTACTATAGGCCTGCAGTTTATGCAAGTTCCCTGATTGGATCTCTTAAATTTAAGCAGCTCGTATTCGTCACGTCTCCCGTCATCTGTTCTTATCACTATTTTATCTGCAGTTACCCTCTCTACTACACCGCTATTTTTTGCAATATTCACAACACCCGAATCTCTCGCAGCTTTATATTCGATACCAGTTCCAACAATAGGAGCCTGTGGCACAAGAAGTGGAACAGCTTGTCTTTGCATGTTTGACCCCATCAATGCTCTGTTAGCATCATCATTTTCAAGGAAGGGAATCATAGCCGTTGCAACAGACACCACTTGCTTAGGTGAAACATCCATAAAATCTACTTCTTCTCTCGGCACTGATAATATATCATCTTTTGAACGGACTGTAACTCTTTCATTTACAAATCTATTTTCCTCGTCAAGGGGTTCATCTGCCTGCGCTATTACATATTCATCTTCTACATCTGCAGTCATATAGACAATTTCATTGAGAACTCTACCTGTAGCTTTATCAACTTTTCTGTACGGAGCTTCAATAAATCCATATTCGTTTATCCGTGCATATGTAGCAAGGGAACCAATAAGTCCTATGTTTGGACCTTCGGGCGTTTCTATAGGGCACATCCTGCTGTAATGTGTATGATGAACATCCCTAACCTCCATTCCGGCTCTCTCACGGCTCAGTCCTCCTGGACCTAATGCACTTAATCTTCTTTTATGTGTCAGCTCTGCAAGGGGATTAGTCTGATCCATAAACTGTGAAAGCTGTGAACTTCCAAAAAACTCTTTAATTGCAGCAACAACAGGCCTTATGTTTATCAAATTTTGAGCAGTTATCTCACTGACATCCTGTATTGTCATTCTTTCTCTAACTACTCTTTCCATTCTTGATAGGCCAATTCTAAACTGATTTTGAAGCAATTCGCCAACAGATCTCAGCCTTCTATTTCCAAGGTGATCAATATCATCTACAAATCCTATTCCAAATGAAAGATTCAAATTGTAATTTATAGAAGCAATTATATCATCTTTAGTTATATGCTTAGGTATCAATTCATCCATTCTGCGTTTTATTTCATTTTTTATTTCATCTTCGTTTGTAAAATTACTAAGTATTTCTTTTAAAACACCTAATTGAACTTTTTCCTTAATGTTTAAATCAGAAACGTCAAAAGGAAGAGGGTATTCGTTAATATCAACAGTATTATTGCCAATAACCTTTATTGGTCTTCCTTCTACTAGCACTTCAACTACATTTATACCACAATCTTGTATTTTTTTAGCTGTCTCTCTTGATATTCTTTGCCCCTCTTCAACTATAATTTCACCTGTTATAGGATTAACAATCTTTGTAGCTGCCTTTTGATTTGTCAATCTAGAACTTAATGCAAGTTTTTTGTTGAATTTATAGCGTCCAACATAAGCAAGATCATATCTTTTTGGATCAAAAAACAAAGAATACAAAAGGCTTTTAGCACTGTCAACTGTAGGAGGCTCACCGGGTCTCAATCTTTTATAGACTTCAAGCAAGCCTTCTTCTTCAGATTTCGTGGTATCTTTGTCAAGTGTAGCTTTTATCCTTTCATCTTCCCCAAAAAGATCGAGAATCTGAGCATCCGTTCCATAGCCCAGCGCTCTTAAAAATACAGTAATTGGAACTTTCCTTGTCCTATCTATTCTTACAGAAAAAATATCATTAGAATCTTCTTCGTATTCAAGCCAAGCTCCTCTATTGGGGATAACAGTCGCAAAAAAGAGTTTCTTCCCTAATTTATCAAACTGTTGTTCGTAATATACACCTGGCGATCTCACCAATTGGCTTACAATAACACGTTCTGCACCATTTATTATGAAGGTGCCTTTATCTGTCATCAAAGGAAAATCACCCATGAAAACTTCCGATTCCTTGATTTCTCCTGTATCCCGATTAGTCAGTCTTACTTTTACTTTCATAGGTGCAGCATATGTCGTGTCTCTATCTTTGCACTCCTCTACAGAGTATTTAGGATTGTCATCAAGCTTATAGTCAAGAAATTCCAAAGACAAATTGCCGGTAAAGCTCTCAATTGGAGAAATATCTCGGAAAACTTCCCTTAAACCTTCTTCAAGAAACCACTTGTACGAATTTTTTTGCACCTCAATAAGGTTAGGCATTTCCAAGACTTCTTCAATCCTTGCAAAGCTCATACGCTTCTTATAGCCGGCATCAACAGGATGTAACATCCACTTCACCCCTTATAAATTTAAAATAACCAAAAGAGAAAGCTTTTGGATAATTTACAGAAAGACATAATTATTATTTGCCAGAATACATACAAATATTCTATTATTTACATGTTCATAAAAATTTTATTGTTTCGTACTTCATTTTATGTAATAAAATGACACTGTTAATGCAATATATAATATTACCACAATAGCAAAACCATGTCAATAAGAAAACATTCATTGGAAAGAAAAAAAGCATCCTTTTCGAATGCTTTTTTTCTTAAGTCGAATTTTATTTTTAATTATTTTATTTCTACTTTTGCTCCAACTTCTTCGAATTTTGCCTTTATTTGATTTGCTTCATCCTTGCTTACGCCTTCTTTAATTGGCTTTGGAGCACCTTCAACAAGGTCTTTTGCCTCTTTCAAGCCAAGATTTGTAACTTCTCTGACTACTTTTATTACCTTAATCTTTTCTGAACCTACATCTGTTAATATAACGTCAAATTCTGTCTTTTCTTCTGCAGGTGCTGCTGCCGCGCCAGCTGCAGGTGCTGCTGCTACAGCAACAGGTGCTGCTGCAGATACTCCAAATTCCTCTTCAAGAGCTTTTACTAAATCAGCTAATTCTAAAACTGTCATACTTTTTATAGCTTCTAAAATTTCTTCCTTATTCATTACAAATACCTCCATTTAAAAATTTTTTATTATGCTTCTTTTTTCTCTTTAACAGCATTTAAAGCTATTACAAGACTTCTTAATGTACCAGATAATACATACACAAGATTGTTTATAGGCGCCTTCATGCTGCCAAGTGCTTTTGCAATGAGTTCTTCTTTTGATGGCAATTCTGATAATGCTTTAATTTCTTCTGGACCAACCAGCTTTCCATCAACAATACCTGCTTTTAATTCAAGTCCTTTATTGTTCTTTAAAAATTCAACTAAAATTTTTGCAGGTGTAACAGGATCATCGTATCCAAAAGATACCGATGTTGGTCCTTCTAAGTACTTCTTTAAGTCGTTATATCCCAATTCTTGCGCTGCACGCCACATCAAAGTATTTTTGTAGACTTTATACTCTGCATTCGCTTCTTTAAATTTTCTCCTTAAAGCGGTATCGTCCTCAACTGTCAAGCCACTGTAACTAGTAAATATGACGGATTGTGCTCTTCCTAGTTTATCTTTAAATTCACTAACGACTTTTTCCTTAGCTTCCCTAGCTGTACTCAAACTTACACCTCCCGTCCATAATATTAAAAGGATCCCCCGTAGACATGAGGATCCTTTTTAACTTTATCAAAAACCTCGGTAGGATTTACGTGTTGCCACACCTACTGTCTACGGTAAGTTTTCAATTTTACTTTAAGAGTATATCATTATTGTGTTGTTATGTCAACAGCTTTTATAAAATTCTTTGTGGATTAACCTTTATTCCTGGTCCCATTGTTGAGGAAAGAACAACACTTCTTAAATATTGTCCCTTTGCAGCTGCAGGTTTAGATCTTATTATAGCATCCATTATCGTCTTTAAATTTTCCACTAATTTCTCTTGTCCGAAAGATACTTTCCCAATCGGCACATGTATTATTGAATTTTTATCTACTCTGTACTCAATTTTACCAGCTTTAACATCTTTTACTGCTTTCTCAATATCAAATGTAACAGTACCAGCTTTTGGGTTTGGCATCAAACCTTTTGGTCCTAAAACTTTACCAAGTCTACCCACAACACCCATCATATCTGGTGTAGCTATAACAACATCGTAGTCAAACCAGTTTTCATTTTGTATCTTTGAAACAAGTTCCTCTGCACCAACATATTCTGCACCAGCAGCCTCAGCTTCTTTCGCTTTATCACCTTTTGCAAAAACCAAAACACGAACTGTTTTACCAGTTCCATGAGGCAATATTACAGTTCCTCTAACCTGTTGATCAGCATGCCTCGGATCTACGCCAAGTCTTACAGACAAATCAACAGTTTCGTCAAATTTTGCTTTAGCAGTCTTTAAAACTAAATCAACAGCTTCATTTGCATCATACAATCTTGTAGAATCTATCAATTTAACACTATCTAAATATTTTTTCCCATGTTTCATTCTATTTTTTACCTCCTTGTGGTATTTTTCGGACATTCATCCTCCCACTAAAAACATCTATTGCTCAATTTCAATACCCATACTTCTAGCAGTACCAGCTATCATTCTCATAGCAGCTTCAATATCTGATGCGTTCAAATCTTTCATCTTTAGTTCAGCTATTTCTCTGACTTTATCTTTTGTTATCTTTGCAACTTTTTGCTTATTTGGCTGTGGTGAACCACTTTCAATGCCAGCCGCTTTTTTTAGAAGCACAGCTGCAGGCGGTGTCTTTGTGATGAAAGAAAATGATCTATCAGCATATATTGTAATAACTACAGGAATGATCAAACCAGCTTGTTTAGCTGTCCTTTCATTGAATTCTTTACAGAAGCCCATTATGTTGACACCATGTGGTCCAAGTGCTGTACCTACTGGTGGAGCTGGTGTAGCCTTTCCTGCAGGTAACTGTATCTTTACCACTGCAGCAACTTTTTTAGCCATGTTTACACCTCCTAATTTATGTCATTTTATTGAATTTTTTGAATCTGGACAAAGTCAAATTCGACTGGAGTCTCTCTCCCAAACATCGAAATCAAAACTTTAGCCTTTTGTCTGTCAAGGTAAATCTCTTCAACAACACCGATGAAATTTTCAAGTGGTCCGGCAATAACTCTAACACTATCGCCTACTTTTATATCTACTGACGTCTGTGCTTCTTTAATGCCTAAACTTCTGACTTCCGCTTCAGTAAGTGGTACCGGTTTGGACCCAGGTCCAACAAAGCCAGTTACACCTCTGGTATTCCTAACAACATACCATGATTCGTCATTCATGACCATCTTCACAAGTACATATCCTGGAAATACCTTTCTATCAACAGACTTCTTTTTGCCGTCTTTAATTTCTACCACTTTTTCTGTCGGAACTACAATCTGATGTATTAAGTTTTGAAGGTTTCTATTTTCAACAGACTTTTCCAGATTCGCTTTAACTTTATTCTCATATCCGGAATAAGTATGGACTACATACCATTTAGCTGAGTTCGTTTCAGACATCTTTAATTTGGGGATTAACCCCATCCTCCTTTAACTTTTTATAATTAATTTCAGTAGATAGCTAAAGGCCGAGTCTGCAAGAAATATTAATAAAGTAAATGCTATTACAACGACTAGTACAACTTCAGTATATGTCAGTAAATCATTTCTTGTTGGCCATGTGACTTTTTTCATCTCGGCTTTAATTTCCCTAAAAAACTTCCCGGCTTTTCTCCTTTCATCGGCAGCCATCGAATCACATCCCTTTATAACATGTATTTTACCTTGTCTCTTTATGCAATGTATGTTTTCTGCAGAACCTACAGTATTTCATAAGCTCTATCCTATCAGGATCATTTTTCTTATTTTTCGTAGTGTTATAGTTCCTTTGCTTACATTCCGTGCAAGCTAATGTGATCTTAACCCGCAACAATTCCACCTCCCGGAATTTAAAACTACTTTTAAAACTTTATCATAAATATTAATTTATGTCAATCTAATTGTATAAACTCAAAAAAAGCCAGGTAAAATACCCAGCCCTTTTTATGACAGAATCTTGGAAACAACACCGGCTCCTACTGTGTGTCCGCCTTCCCTTATAGCAAATTTTAATCCTTCTTCCATTGCTATCGGTGTTATTAATTCTATTGTCATCGTTACATGGTCTCCGGGCATTACCATCTCTACGCCCTCTGGTAATTCTATTACTCCTGTTACGTCTGTTGTCCTGAAGTAGAACTGTGGTCTGTATCCATTGAAGAACGGTGTATGTCTTCCGCCTTCTTCCTTTGTTAACACGTATACTTGTCCTTCAAATTTCGTGTGCGGCTTTACTGACCCTGGTTTCGCTAATACTTGCCCTCTCTCTACTTCATCTCTTGTTACTCCTCTTAACAGTACTCCTATGTTATCTCCTGCTTCTGCTTCGTCCAATGTCTTCCTGAACATCTCTACTCCTGTTACTACTGTCTTCTTGCTTTCGTCTGATAAGCCTATTATCTCTACTTCGTCTCCTACTTTTAATTTGCCTCTCTCTACTCTTCCTGTTGCTACTGTCCCTCTTCCTGTTATTGTGAATACATCTTCTACTGGCATCAGGAATGGCTTGTCTACATCTCTTTCTGGTGTCGGTATATAACTGTCAACTACATCCATTAATTCCCATATCTTGCCGCACCACTGACAGTCTCTTTGTCCGCATCCGCATTCCATTGCTTTTAATGCTGAGCCTACTACTATCGGTGTGTCGTCTCCTGGAAATTCATATTCGTTTAATAGTTCTCTTACTTCCATCTCTACTAGTTCGATTAATTCTTCGTCATCTACCATGTCTGCTTTGTTTAGGAATACTACAATGTATGGTACTCCTACCTGCCTTGCTAACAGGATGTGCTCTCTTGTCTGCGGCATTGGACCATCTGCTGCTGATACTACTAGTATCGCTCCGTCCATCTGCGCTGCTCCTGTTATCATGTTCTTTACGTAGTCTGCGTGCCCTGGACAGTCTACATGCGCATAGTGCCTTTTCTCTGTCTCGTATTCTACGTGCATTGTGTTTATTGTTATTCCTCTTGCTTTCTCTTCTGGTGCTTTGTCTATTTCATCATATGCTGTGGCTTGTGCCATCCCTTGCTTTGACAATACTATTGTTATTGCTGATGTTAACGTCGTTTTGCCATGGTCTACGTGCCCTATCGTTCCTATGTTTGCATGGGGTTTCTTTCTTTCAAATTTTTGCTTCGCCATTTCTTTTTTCCTCCTACTTTAATAAACTCATCCACGCGTTTCTATTGTTTTAAATATAAAAAAATAAAATTGGAGCCCATGACCGGGATTGAACCGGTGACCTCCGCCTTACCAAGGCGACGCTCTGCCGACTGAGCTACGTGGGCAATCATTATTTTGCATCGATTTTAAATTTTACTATAAAAGCTTTAAAATGTCAATAGTTAACTATTTCTCATCTCGAGATACCTTTCAAGCTTCCTCTTGACTCTCTGGAGGGCATTGTCTATTGACTTTACATGTCTTCTCAACTCAACAGCAATTTCTTGATATGATTTGCCGTCAAGATAAGATATAAGCACTTCCCACTCTAGATCGCTAAGCATTTCTCCAATCTTATTTTCGATGTTAACGTATTCCTCTCGGTTTATTATTAGCTCCTCAGGATCTGATATACACTCACTCGATACAACATCCATCAAAGTTCTATCAGACTCTTCTTCAAAGATAGGTTTGTTCAGAGAAACGTAAGAATTTAGAGGAATATGTTTCTGCCTTGTTGCAGTCTTAATAGCAGTTATCATCTGTCTTGTTATGCATAGTTCCGCAAACGCTTTAAATGAAGAAAGTTTATCACTTTTGAAATCGCGAATAGCCTTATACAGTCCAATCATACCTTCTTGCACTATATCTTCTTTGTCTGCGCCGACCAAAAAGTAGGAACGTGCCTTTGCTTTGACAAAAGAATAGTACTTATCAATGATAAACTCTAATGCTGCTTGATTGCCCCTCTGGGCTTCTTCTACGACATCGCCTTCATCCATTGATGAAAACACATTGTATAAATCTATTTGTGCCCCCGATTTCACAAAAATCGCCTCCGCTTATAGGCCAAGTTCACATAATAATTATACTTTTATTGTACATTATAGTCAAGAATATTTTTTTTCATTCAGCCATTTTCCGCAGTTTTTTTATAACTTCTTCAGAAAGTCTTGATTCAATACTATCCTTTTTATCATCTTTTGTATATAATTTCTTCTTGTTTTCCAAATAATTATTCAATTCTTCGTATAATTCCCTAGCTGACATTCTTATGGCCCCTTGACCTAAAACAACTTGCTGTAAAATCCAGTCAGAAGTTACAACAACAACCTTATCATTTTTTATTATATCTTTTATGATTCCTTCTATATAACTATCGGCAGATTCACCTTCCTTCGTATATACAACCTCAAGCCCGCTATAATATTCATGCTTTTGTTGGCTTCCTTTTACATACATTGCATCAAAAACCAATATTATGTTAAATCCTGTATACCCTCTAAAATTTAGAAGTATATCTATCAATTTCTGCCTGGCATCTTCAAGACTGCTTTTAGCTTCAAGCTTTAAATCTTGCCAATTGTTTATTATATTGTAACCATCAATCACCATATACATCAGATCACGCCTTACCCATCCTCTGTCTTATAACCTCGTACATAAAAATAGAAGCCGCAACCGACGCATTTAAAGAATTTATATTCCCTCTCATAGGTATTTTCGCTATATAATCACAATTTTTTTGTGTAAGCTCAGACATTCCCTTTCCTTCACTACCTATTACAATTGCTACAGGCCCAGTATAATCAACATTTTGAAAATCGACGTCTGCATCTAAACTGCTTCCAACAATCCAAACACCTTGCTTTTTAAGATTATTTATAGCATTGTTTATATTAGAAACTTTAACTATTTTAATGTATTCGGTTGCGCCTGCTGACGTTTTTACTACCGTACTATTGACAACAGCGGATCTTCTCTTTGGTATAATGATACCATGAGCAGAAAAAGCTTCCGCAGTCCTTATTATGGCACCTAGATTATGTGTATCTGTGATTCCATCCAATAGCAAAATAAAAGGCTTTTCACCTCTTTTTTCCGCGTATTCAAGTATGTCTTCAATTTCATAATACTTGTATAAAGAACATAAAGCTGCAATCCCTTGGTGATTGCCATAATTAGACAGTTTATCCAAAGTTCCATTATCTGTCGTAGAAACGATTATATTTTTATCCCTTGCTGCTTTTATAATCTTAGAGATATTACCCTTTGCATTTTTCGATACATATATTTTTTCAATTTCACGACCGCTATTAATAGCTTCCAAAACAGGATTTCTTCCGTATATTATATTTTCATTTTCCTTCATAATCTAACCCTCATTTATATTATATTTAATGCACAGTTAAGTATTTCATCTAGCCTATCGTATCTTCCTAAAAGATATAAATATCCTAATAGTGCCTCAAATGCAGTAGCCAGCCGGTATTCTTCAATACCGGCGTGCTTTGGAATAGTTGCACTTTTTACATTTCGTCCTCTCCTTATTATGTCCTTTTCTTCTTCGTCAAAAATATCATAAAGCTTTTTTAAAATTTCTGACTGAGAAGATGCTTTAACATATTGTACACATTCTTTATGAATTTTATTTATAGGCCTATTTCCCTTAACAGCGATGTGCGTTCTTATGAATAAATCATAAACGCTATCGCCAATAAAAGCCATTATAAGTGGAGATAAGCTCATAACCTCTTGTTTCGAAAGTATTTTATTGTTTTTTATAATAAAGCTATCCATTAAATCCTCTTCCACCTTACTCCACTAGGAGTATCTTCTAATGCTATCCCTTGTTTTTTAAGCTCATCTCTTATTTTATCAGCTTCTGCCCAATTTTTCGCCTTTCTAGCTTCCTCTCGCTTTTCTATCAATTTCTTTATTTCATCATCAAGCAAATCACGCTTTTTATATGATATACCAAGTACAGAAGACAGTTTTAAAAATATATCTAATATATATTCTATCAATTCTTTAGGAGAATTTCCATCAATATTTGTATTAATATCCCTCACCATCTCAAAAAGAACCGAAATAGCATCGGCAGTATTAAAATCGTCGTCCATTGCTTCTTCGAACCTTCTTTTATATTCATCATATTTCTCTTTATATGCTTTTTCCTCATCACTTAACTCCCTGTCTAAAGCATCATCTAAAAGATGTCTAAGATTGTCAACTGTATTGCTTAACCTTAAAAATCCACTTTTTGACTGTTCTAGAAGGTCATGACTGAAATTTATTGGATTTCTGTAATGTGATGTCAACATGAAAAATCTCAATACTTCCGGATCATATTGGCTTGTTATATCCCTCACAGTAAAAAAGTTATTTTTTGATTTCGACATTTTTTCGTTATTGATATTTAGATATCCAATATGCATCCAGAATCTTGCAAATTCTGCATCATTAGCAGCTTCACTTTGTGCTATCTCATTTTCATGATGCGGAAATATCAAATCAGGACCTCCTGCATGTATGTCTAGTGTTTTCCCTAGATACTTTGTCGACATTGTAGAGCATTCAATGTGCCAGCCAGGCCTACCTTTTCCCCATGGACTATCCCAGTAAGGCTCCCCTTCTTTAGCAGCTTTCCAAAGAACAAAATCTGTTGGATTTTTTTTATCCTCATTTACTTCTATCCTCGCTCCTGCTTTTAGTTCATCGATATTTTTATGCGAAAGCTTACCATATTCTTTGAACTTCGTTGTGTCGTAATACACATCGCCATTTAATACGTAAGCAAATTCCTTATCTATCAATTTTTTTACAAAATTGATTATATCATCTATGTTTTCGGTAGCTCTTGGATGAACCGTAGCTCTTTTTATTCCAAGACTATCCGCATCTTTAAAATACTCCTCAATATATCTGTCAGCCAATTCCTTGACAGTCGTATTTTCTTCATGTGACCTTTTGATAAGTTTATCATCTATGTCAGTAAAGTTTTGTACATAGTTCACCTTATATCCTTTGTATTCAAAGTATCTTCTAACCGTATCAAAAACGATAAACGCTCTTGCGTTTCCTATGTGTATAAAGTTATACACAGTTGGACCACATACATACATGTTTACAATATTATCATTCAAAGGAACAAACTCTTCTTTTTTTCTCGTTAATGTATTATATATCTTCATCTCTATCATCCTCCATGTTATTCATATAAGACTCCAGTTTCTTTATCCTAGCTCTCAAACTTCTGATTTCGTCCTCTATAGGATCAGGTAACTTACCGTGCTCTAAGTCAATATTTAATTTTGAAGCTGACTTGACCTTTATATTATCTTTTTTCACGCAATGTCCCGGAACACCTACAACAGTACAATTAGGCGGAACGTCGTGCAGTACAACAGCACCTGCTCCTATTTTTGTATTATCGCCTATTTTGATAGGACCTAAAACTTTAGCACCACTTCCTATTACAACATTGTTTCCTATTGTAGGGTGCCTTTTTCCTTTATCTTTTCCAGTACCTCCCAGTGTAACACCCTGATACAGTGTTACATTATCACCTATCTCTGTAGTCTCCCCTATCACTACCCCCATGCCATGGTCTATGAAAAATCCCTTACCTATTTTTGCGCCAGGATGTATTTCAATTCCCGTGAAAAATCTGTTAAATTGCGATATAAGCCTTGATAATAACAATAGTTTCCTATTGTATAGATAGTGAGCAATTCTATGCATAATTATAGCATGAAATCCAGGATAGCATAAAACCACTTCCAAAACGCTTTTGGCTGCAGGATCCCTTTCAAATACTACTTTTATATCCTCCTTCAATGTTTTAAACATTAAAATCAATCTCCCTTTGAAAAAAATTAAATAAATGGTAAAAAAATCCCCCATCATCCAGAGACGAGGGGGCTCGCGGTTCCACTCTGATTGAGTAAACTCCACTTGTATTTATAACGGATACCCGTACGCTTAATTGCGTATAGCTCATGGGTGCACTTCACACAATATATCCAGAAGCTGCTTTCAGCCCATGACAGCTCCTCTCTTTTGGAATCTACTATGCTACTCTCCCACTCATCACATTTACGATATTAATTTCATCGCTTTATCAATCCTGTATAATATCTTTTGTTTACCTAAAAGAGGAATTATCATTACAAGTTCTGGTCCATGATCCTGTCCTGTTATAGCAAATCTTATAGGCATGAAAAATGTTTTGCCTTTAACCCCTATCTTCTTCTGCAACATCTTAAGCAATGTTTTAACAGACTCTTCACTGATATCTTCCATATTTTCGATCTCTTCTTTGAAGCTCTTCAAAACTTTCATTGCATCGCCACATAATATATCGTCTTTTAGATTATCGTCATATTCAATATCATCATCAAAAAACATTTTCGCTTTGTCTTTTAATTCTGCAACATAATGTAGACCGTCTTTGAAAAGAGACACTACCTTTTTTAACCATTCATAAGTCTTATCATCAACATCTTTGATATAACCTGCTTCTTTAAAATATGGTATTGCTAGGTCTACTATTCTATCTACAGAACTCATTTGAATATAATGCTGATTCATCCAGTTTAACTTTTCAATGTCAAACACAGGATTTGCACTGTGAATTTTATTGAAATTAAACTTTTTGATTATTTCATCTTTTGACATCAATTCGACATTATCCTCAGGCGACCAGCTTAAAAGCGATAAAAAGTTAAACATGGCCTCAGGAAGATAACCCATCTCTCTATACTGTCCAATGTAAGTATTGCCATGCCTCTTTGACAGCTTAGTCCTATCTGGCCCTAAGATGAGTGGCGCATGCGCGAATACGGGCGGTTTAAAACCTAATGCTTCATATATAAGCAGCTGCTTCGGTGTATTGTAAATGTGGTCTTCCCCTCTTATAACGTGCGAGATCTTCATAAGAGTATCATCAATTACAACTGCAAAATTGTAAGTGGGCATGCCATCAGATTTAACTATTATCATATCTCCACCCAGTGTATCTGATTTAATCTCTATTCTCCCTTTTATCATATCATCAAACGCTATTATAACATCATCAGGTATGATAAACCTGATGGATGGTTTTCTACCTTGTCTTAAGTATTCCTCTTCCTGTTCTTTAGTCAAATGTCTGCATCTTCCCGAATACCTCGGTATGTCGCCTCTTTTAACAGACTCTTCCCTATCTTTATCCAGTTCTTCAGGTGTACAGTAACATCTGTACGCCTTACCTTCTTTTATAAGTTGTTCTGCATATTGTCTATAAATATGAAGCCTTTCGCTTTGTCTGTATGGTCCATAATCACCAGGTTTATCAGGCCCTTCGTCCCACTCAATGCCAAGCCAATTTAACTCTTTAAAGATGAGCTTTTCAAAATCTTTTGACGACCTAGTCAAGTCCGTATCTTCTATCCTTAATATCAGCTTAGCACCTTCGCTTCTTGAAAATAGATAATTAAACAAAGCCGTACGTATATTACCAATATGAATCGCACCTGTAGGACTTGGTGCAAATCTAACTCTTTTCTCCATATAGCCATCTCCATCTTTTGTATTCATCATATACATTATACAAATTTTATGTCATTCTTACAATACATCATTACTAAAATTGTTTGCAAAGGGGTAGCATGCGCTACCCCAAGCAAATCATTTAACAGTCATATGATTTACTTTGACAGACGGAATACTTGTAAGTTCCTTTGAAAATTCATTTATATAGTTTTCATCGCCTCGTACATTCAATGTTATAAGCCCGTTATCATCGCTGTCATCATGTATTCCGAATCTCGCCAATATATTTTGACCGTGTTTAGTCAACACCTCTTGAACTTTAGGTGCAAAATCTGACCTTTTATCAACGGAAATGCCCATTATGTAAATCGACATGCAACCACTCCTTTCTACTTTATTTTTTTATTAATCGCAAAATATTATGCGAATAAAAAAGGAGCATTTAGCTCCTATATACTATTAATAATCAGTTCTTTAACCTTATTTACCACTTCATCATAATTTAATTCAATTGAATTTTCATCTCTTCTAAGTTTTAACTCAACAATGTTGTCCGAAGCCTTTTTACCTACTGTTATCCTTATAGGTATTCCCAATAGATCAGCATCATTAAACTTAACTCCTGCCCTTAAATCCCTATCATCTATCAGCGTCTCAATGCCAGCCTTGCTTAATTCATCGTATATTTTTTCTGCCAAATTCCTTTGTGCATCGTTAGAGACATTGACTGGCACAACAATGGCATGATATGGAGCTATAGACATAGGCCAAATAATACCTTTATCATCGTGATTTTGTTCTATTGCGGCAGCAGCAATCCTATTTAACCCAATGCCATAACATCCCATTATCATAGGCTTTTCATTTCCATTCTCATCAATGTAATTTGCACCAAGTGCATCTGAGTATTTTGTCCCTAGCTTAAATATGTGTCCTACTTCAATACCCCTCTCAAGTTTTAAAGGATTCCCGCATCTAGGACATTTATCACCATCTACGACTTTTCTAATGTCTGACACCACATCTGCCTTAAAGTCTCTTCCGTAATTGGTATTTTTCAGATGGTAATCTGTTTCATTTGCACCTACGATGATGTTTTTCATCATAGGCACCTCCGCATCAGCTATCAAAAGGACATCTCCTTTAAGCCCAATAGGGCCAGCAAATCCTACATTTGCGCCTGTCACACTTCTTACGGTTTCTTCATCTGCAAAACCTATATCATTTTCATTTACTTTAAGTAAATTTGCTAACTTCACAGTATTTACTTCTCTATCTCCTCTTAAAAGCACAGCTGCAACTTTATCTTTATACGTATATATTAATGTTTTAACAAATTTATCTGCTTTTACGTCTAAATATGATACGAGCTCATCAATTGTCCTTACATCTGGCGTATAAATCTTTTCTAATGGCTTTATTTCCTCATCGCTTTTATGCTCTACAGTACATTCAGCTTTTTCCTCATTTGCAGCATATCCACAGCTATCGCAGTACGCTATTACAGCTTCCCCTACGCTTGAAGTTACCATGAACTCTTTCGAGTCTTTTCCGCCCATCGCACCTGAGTCAGCTTCAACAACTGTGTACTTCAATCCACATCTATCAAATATTCTGCAGTAAGCATCGTACATCTTGTCAAAAGAAGCATCAAGTCCATCCCAATCCACATCAAAGCTGTACGCGTCCTTCATTATAAACTCACGAGATCTCATGACTCCAAACCTAGGACGTCTCTCATCCCTGTACTTCGTTTGTATCTGATATATAGTCAGCGGAAGCTGTCTATATGACTTCACTTCATTTCTCACAAGATCCGTAAATACTTCTTCATGTGTGGGTCCCAAACAAAACTCTCTATCATTTCTGTCTTTTAGCTTAAACATCTCAGGTCCAAACACATCCCATCTTCCAGATTCTTTTAAAAGTTCCGCAGGTATGATAGCAGGCATAAGTACTTCTTGTGCACCTGCTCTATCCATTTCTTCTCTTACTATTTCTTCAATCTTCTTAAGTACTCTTTTCCCAAGAGGAAGATAGATATATACGCCTGATGCAAGCTTTCTCATCATTGCAGCTTTTAACATAAGTGTATGACTTGGTATCTCCGCTTCTGCCGGAACTTCTCTTAATGTTGGTACAAGTAATTGTGATAGTCTCATCGTTTACCTCCTAATATTTATCATGTTTGTATTTTATTTAATTTAATTTTAACTGTCAATACATTTTTCAATAAGGCTTACAATTGCATAAGCCGATATTCCTTCTTTTCTTCCTGTAAATCCAAGCCCTTCTTCAGTCTTGGCTTTAATGTTAACTCTGTCAATTCCTATATTTAACACTTTCGACAAGTTTCTCGCTATGGCATCTTTATATGGAGATATCTTAGGCTCTTGAGCTACAACAATACAATCTATATTATTTATAGCAAATTTGCCTTTAATCAAGTCCATAGTCTTTTTAAGAAGAACAGTGCTATCTATATCCTTATAAATCCACTCTGAATCAGGAAAATGCGTTCCTATATCTCCAAGTCCTGCAGCACCAAGAATTCCGTCAATCACCGCATGTATTAGCACATCCGCATCAGAATGACCCAGTAGCCCTTTCACATATGGAATTTGAACACCACCTAATATTAATTTCCTTCCTGCCTCCAGTTTGTGCACATCGTATCCAATTCCAACCCTCATAGCAACACTCCTTTATCTTTTAATATCAAAATTGCCATTTTTATCAACAAAAAGATCTATTCTACTATTTCTATACCTGCCAGAAGGCTTAAGTGTTTTAACAGTAAATCCTTTATTTGTGTGAATCATTATTGACCTTATTGAAAAGTCTGGCGATGAAAAATGATATTCTCCTTCTTCGTTAAAAGACATATACCAATTCACCTTTCCAAAAATGTTGTATTTTTTTAACTTCTGACCTCTGTCCAATACAATCACTTTGCTATCGGTCAAAATGTTTACAAAAGATGTTATTTTTTCAAGCAGGCTAACTTTAGGCGCCTCTTCTACGCCAAATATTTCTTTAAGATCCGGTATTGACGCATTTAATATGCCTCCATGTCCTGCATCCAGAACATGCTGGTTTCCATTTACACCCAAAGCACTTTTAATTAATACAGTTCCATCTCCTTTGTCATCTCTTACAACGCCTACAGCCCGCCCATCCGGCCATACAATATCGTCGTCGCTTTCTGTCACTTGAATAAATTTATTTGTGTATATTCCATTACCTGAAAATACATATATCTCATTCGCTCTTTCATACAATCTATCAATAGAATAATTTAATTCATTTAAAAAATCATTCTGCTCCTTCATATAAAGTATATTTTTAAATAATATTTTATTGTTTTTAATTGGATATTTAAAAACATAGTTTCCATACTCATGAGTTGGTAAGAGGCATTTTATGGATGGAATGTATTTTCTAATTATCATAAGCTCATCTTTTTCACCTTTTATTTTGCCTATTGCCCATATAAAACCTCTTAAAAGTATATTTAAAAAATCTTCGTCATTATCAGGTGGGACTGCTCCACCTTCCCATGCATAATATGCATTAGCAGCACCATAATGAGGCGATGACAAAAATATGATTTTGTCTACATCATTCCTGTAATAATCTCCTTGAACATAACTTCGCAATAATAAACCACCCATGCTGTGGCATGCAACATCAACTTTATCACAGTTGTTTTTTATTTTTGCCTCATTAATCTTGGACATAAGCGTATTTACACATTCAGGTATATCTTTCCACCACTCATAATAACATATAAAAAGGTTTTTCCCTTCTGTGTATCCTAACGTTTTAAGATTGTTAATAAACGAATCGTATATATAACCTGCAGGTCCAAATCCCCATGCTTTCCCAACAAGTGTGGGAACATATATTGAACCAAAAATTCCGTGTACAAATACAAGAGGCCTTCTCATTATAATCACCTCATATAATCTCAACTACAATACTCCTATAATAATTATATGAGATTTAAAGCATAATGTTATTGATATATTATATGGTCTTCAAGAAAGCCTCTGATATTATTAGATCTTCTGGTGTAGTTATCTTGATATTCCTGTAACTCCCTTCGACAAGCTTGACTTTGTATCCAAGCCTTTCAACAAGGACGGTATCATCAGTACCTAAAAATCCATCTTCTATTGCCTTTAAATGTGCTTTGTATATAAGTTTGTAGTCAAAAATCTGAGGTGTCTGAATTGCCATAAGGCGGTTCCTGTCAGGCGTGTCAATTACAAAATTATCATTATCAACAACTTTTATTGTATCTTTTACAGGAACTGCAATGCCTACAGCACAATGACTTTTAGCTTCTTCTATGCCTTTTTGCAATGTGACCCTGTCAATAAAGGGCCTAGCGCCATCATGTATCAATACTATATTGCACCGATTATCTACCGATTTTAGACCCATGAAGACAGATTCTTGTCTCTCAGACCCTCCCACAACTATATGCTTAACTTTTTTAAAATTATATTTATTAACTATTTCACTTTTGCAAAATTCCAAATCCGATTCAGACACCACTAAAACAATCTCATCAATTTCATCAACATTTTCAAAAGCCTTTATAGTGTAATAGAGAACTGGTTTTCCATTCAAATTTAAAAAAACTTTATTTAATTTTGTTCCCATTCTTTTGCCTTTACCAGCAGCAACTATTATCACACTAATAAACATAATGCACCCTCTAAATAAAATATACTGGTAAAATTATATCACAATCAGTGCCTTTCCGCTATTAACAAAATAAAAAAGGCATTCTCTAATAGAGAAAATGCCTGATAAAACTACATAGCTTTTTCCTGGTCTGATTGCTTTGGTTTTGCAAATATCATTCTACCAGCAGCAGTCTGTAACACACTTGTAACCAATACATCTAAAGTATCGCCTATGTGCTTTTTTCCACCATCTACTACTATCATCGTACCGTCATCAAGATATGCTATCCCCTGCCCTGACTCTTTTCCATCCTTTATTACCTGTACAACCATTTCTTCTCCAGGTAGTACAACAGGTTTAACGGCATTTGACAACTCATTTATATTAAGCACTGGAACACCTTGAAACTCCGCTACTTTATTGAGATTATAGTCATTTGTTATGACTTTTCCATTCATCATCTTGGCAAGCCTCAAAAGCTTGGTATCTACTTCAGATGCATCAACATCTTTATCTATAATCTGGACCTTCAAATCAAGCTCTTTTTGTATTTTATTTAAGACATCAAGCCCTCTCCTTCCTCTGTTTCTCTTTAAGGAATCGGATGAATCTGCTATGTGCCTTAATTCCTCAAGAACAAAGTTGGGAATTATAAGAGGTCCTTCTACAAATCCCGTCTTACAAATATCAAATATTCTCCCATCAATTATAACACTTGTATCAAGAATTTTAGGAATTTCATTTATTTCTACCTTTTGCGATTTTTGCTGACCCATCTTTTTTACTATCGCAAATAAATTCATAAATTCATCCTTTTTCTTCAATGATATACTTATACCAAGATAACCAAAAAACACGCTAATAATTATAGGAATGACTTTACCAACAATCGGTAGCTGATAAATTGGAGCACTTATAAGATTTGCCAGAATTAAGCCAACGATTAGCCCAAAAGCTCCTATTAAAATATCATATATAGGTGATTTCTGAAGTGCCATTTCAAGCCATGTTTCAAAATCTTTTCCCCATTTAATAAGTTTAGGAGAAAGAATGAAAAATATGATTCCACCTAGCAATGCACCAACTGCGTATATGATAACTGATGTAATACTAGTTAATGTTAAATTCATCAGTTTTTGTAGGTTTAAAACTGCCACAGACAAATAAACCGCTTCAAATCCAAGTCCCAAACCTACTAATGAAATAATCCCTCTTACTATTTTATAAAGCATATATTCACCTCCATTTCTATTATTATCAAATATGTCATTAAATATAAGTCAATGGGGAAATTTTATAAAAAAATACATAGCAAATTTTACATGTATAGCGCTTCTTCAATAAAAGTATACTACTAATAGATAAACATTGTCAATTTACAAAAAATTTCATCATGTTATAAATGTTATTTCGTGTAAATATTGACAACACAACATTTACAAGTATATAATTAATCTAAGATTTTAAAAAAACGGGAGTGGGCATAACCATGAAGGATATAATAGTCGATGATCTACAAAACACAGTAGAAGAATTTCTAATTCGTCACAAGAGCATTCTCGATATTTTAACAAAAATTCAAGAAAGCAGCGGCAGAGTCAACAGGGCAGTAGCAAAATCAGTAACAGAGTGCGGATGCTTAAAGATTAATGCTCAAAAGCAAGAAATACCTGAAGATGCAACTATCGAAGATGCACATACGTATATTAAAACACACATTGATGGAGAACTGTGTGATAACTGCAGAGAAGTCTTAGAAACAGAAATCGGTAACAACATATTTTATATAATTGCGCTTTGTAATACACTTGGTTTAAATTTCTACGATATTCTGCTTAAAAAAGATAAAGAGCTAAATACGCTGGGAGTTTTTAATATGCTGTAATTTTAGTGGGTAAAACCCACTTTTTTAATTTTTAAAGATGTCCATCAATTCAATAATGTTTTTAATTCTTATTACATTTATCCCTTCGGTTTTCTCCATTTTCATGTATGGAACGAATATTGTTTTAAATCCCATCTTTTTTGCTTCACTGATTCTTCTTTCTAAATTGCTTACTGCTCTAACCTCGCCTGTTAAACCTACTTCACCGGAAAAGCAGATATCATTAGAAATTGGCACATTTAAATAGCCTGACATTACTGCTGATACAATTCCTAAATCTGCTGCAGGTTCCTGAACCTTTAATCCTCCTGCAATATTTAAATATACATCTGATTGTGAAAGATTGATTCCACACTTTTTCTCTATAACAGCCAGCAGAAGGACAAATTTGTTGTAATCTATCCCTGTAGACATCCTTCTGGGCAACCCGAAATTAGTGTGGCATATAAGCGATTGAACTTCTAGAAGAATCGGCCTTGTACCTTCCATTGAGCTTATCACAGCTAAACCTGGCGCATTTAAATCTCTGTTAGAAAGAAGCACCTCAGATGGGTTTTTTACTTCTTTAAGGCCTTGAGACTCCATTTCGAATACACCTATTTCATTTGTAGAGCCAAATCTATTCTTATATGCTCTCAATATTCTAAACGATTGTGTTCTATCACCTTCAAAGTACAATACGGTATCTACCATATGCTCTAATACTCTTGGACCTGCTATAGAACCTTCTTTTGTAACATGTCCTATTATGAATGTGGTTATTCCATTTTGCTTTGCAAGCCTCATAAGGTGCTGAGTAACTTGCCTTACCTGAGATACGCTTCCAGGTATAGTTGTGCTTTCTTCCGCATACATAGTTTGTATAGAATCAATTATCATAAAACCCGGTGATATTTTTTCTATATGCTTTTCAACATTATTTATGTTTGTCTCAGCCAAAAAATATATATCCTGTTTTCCTCCTATAATTCTGTCAGCTCTTAGCTTTATCTGCCTTGATGATTCCTCACCCGACACATAAAGAACTTTTGTGAAGTTAGACATAATATCCGAAACCTGTAAAAGCATTGTGGACTTACCAATCCCAGGTTCACCACCTATTAAGACTAATGAACCCTGCACTATACCGCCACCCAGCACCCTGTCAAATTCGCCAATACCTGTCTTTATGCGGTCTTCATCTTTTGCTTCTACATCTTTCAAAAGCTCCACTTTTGATGTTAATAACCCCTGCTGCGACTTTTTATCATCTTCTTTCTCAACCTCTTCTACAAACGAATTCCATTCATCGCAGTTAGGGCATCTGCCCATCCATTTTGCACTTTCAAATCCACATTGCTGACATACAAACTTAGTCTTTTCCTTCTTCACTTTGCCACCGACTTTCCAATTTAATCTATATTTATTATAACATAGAAAGCAATAAAAATAGGACACCCTCGCTGACGAGGGCATCCCAAAAATCAATTTACACTTTAGTAAAATCAAATTTTCCGTCTTTCAGCTTCACTAAAATTTTATCACCGGATTTTACTTCACCTTTCAACATCAATTCTGAAAGCTCACTTTCAACAACTTTTTGTATAGCCCTTCTTAAAGGTCTTGCACCATACGTTACATCATAGCCTTCTTTTAAAAGCTCCTCTTTAGCATCATCTGTAAATTCAAGGCTAATATTATTGTCCTTCAGTCTCTTATTTAAATCAGCTATCATCAAATCAGTAATTTTTCTTATATCGTCCTGTGTCAATTGACGGAATACGATAATATCATCTATCCTGTTTAGAAACTCAGGCCTAAATGACTTTTTAAGCTCATCTAAGATGTTTTCTTTCATCTTTTCGTATGATGCCTTATTCTCTTCGCCTTCAGGCATAAATCCTAAAGTTGTCTGCTTCTTTATAAGCTGTGCACCAACATTAGAAGTCATTATTATAAGCGTATTCTTAAAGTCTACTGTCCTGCCTTTTGAATCCGTTAGCCTTCCATCGTCTAAAATCTGCAGAAGTATATTGAAGACATCAGGATGCGCCTTTTCAATCTCATCAAAGAGAATCACAGAATATGGTTTTCTTCTTATTTTCTCTGTAAGTTCTCCGCCCTCTTCGTATCCTACATATCCAGGAGGTGAGCCAATAAGCCTTGACACAGAGAATTTTTCCATATATTCTGACATATCTATTCTAACTATTGCTGATTCGTCGCCAAACATAGCTTCGGCTAATGCTTTGCTAAGCTCTGTCTTGCCAACACCAGTTGGTCCCAAGAATATGAATGATCCGATAGGTCTTCTAGGATCTTTTAATCCAACTCTTGCCCTCCTTATTGCTCTTGCTACAGCGTCAACTGCCTCGTTTTGGCCAATCACACGTTTATGAAGTATTTCCTCTAAATGCAGAAGCCTTTCTGACTCTTCTTGAGCCAATTTTTGTGTTGGAATTCCAGTCCACAGCGATACAATCTGAGAAATCTCCTCAGCACCGACGCTTTTATCTTTTACCAATGAATTCTGCTGCCACTTTGATTTTAAATTCTCCAACTGTTCTTTTATCTTTTGCTCTTCATCCCTTATTTTAGCAGCCTTTTCGTACTCTTGCGTTCTAATTGCCTCTTCTTTATCCTTATTTAACATATTTAATTTGTCTTCTAACTCTTTTATCTCTGGTGGAGCTGTAACTGTTTTTAATCTTACCCTTGATGCAGCTTCATCTATAAGATCTATAGCCTTGTCAGGCAGATATCTATCTGTTATATACCTGTGTGAAAGTTTTGCAGCAGCCTCAATAGCTTCATCCGTAATTTTTACTCTGTGGTGTGCCTCATATTTATCTCTAAGCCCTTTTAATATTTCAATCGTTTCTTCTACAGACGGCTCTTCAACCATTATAGGTTGAAACCTTCTTTCGAGCGCTGGGTCTTTTTCAATGTATTTCCGATACTCATCTATAGTCGTCGCACCTATTACTTGTATTTCTCCTCTTGCAAGGGCAGGTTTTAAAATATTGGATGCGTCTATTGCACCTTCAGCAGCACCAGCTCCTATTATTGTGTGTAACTCATCTATGAACAGTATGACATTTCCTGCCTTTATGACTTCATTTAAGACATTTTTTAGCCTATCCTCAAATTCTCCTCTGTATTTTGTGCCTGCAACCATTGAAGCCATATCTAAAGTTACAACACGTTTACCTTTAAGGATTTCTGGTATTGTACCGCTTTCAATTGCTTCCGCCAATCCTTCAGCAATTGCTGTTTTTCCAACTCCAGGCTCTCCTATAAGACATGGGTTATTTTTAGTTCTTCTGCTTAATATCTGTATTACTCTTTCTATTTCTTTTTCACGCCCAATGACAGGATCTAGCTTTCCTTCCCTTGCAAGTTCAGTCAAATCCCTTCCAAACTGGTTTAAATTAGGTGTATTAGTATTTTTAGCCCTTTGTGCCTTATTTGCGGCACCAGAAGGTTCTTCACTAACCATCTTTACTATCTCTTCTCTAACTCTGTTAAAATCCACACCTAACTCCATCAATATCCTTACTGCTACACCTTCGCCTTCTCTTATTAACCCTAATAAAATGTGCTCTGTACCAATATAATTCGTATTAAATCTCCTGGCCTCAGCAAAACTAAGCTCTAAAACTCTCTTTGCTCTAGGAGTATATCCTACAACATCTCCTGGTACATTGCCCATTCCAATCAAAGTCTCTACCTTTTCTCTTATATCATCATACGTTACACCGAGATTTTTAAGAACTCTCGATGCTATTCCATCTTCTTCTTTAATAAGACCTAAAAGAATGTGCTCTGTTCCCACATAATTGTGATAAAGAGAACGTGCCTCCTCTTGTGCCTGATAAAGCACTTTCTGTGCCTTCTCTGAAAATCTTCCAAACATTGCCATTACAATGCACCTCCTGTTATATTAACTTCTGATTAATTTTGATACATATTCAGCTCTCTTTACATCTCTCTCATATGGTTCCAACTGCTTCCCTATTATTTTTTGTAAATTTCCTGGCTGAATATGTGTTGTTATTTCATCTATTTTTTGAATGTCTATGTTTATAATGTTTAAAACAGCACCTAACCTTACATCTGAAATAAGCCTCATAAATTCCTGCGTCGACATGACTTTTGCATTTGTCAGAAGTCCATATGCTCTTCCTATCCTGTCTTCAATTTGTACTTTTCTCCTCTTATACAGATCTTCTCTAGCTTTTCTTTCATTGTTTATAATCTGTTTTACAATTCCTTCCAAATTTTCAATTATCTCAATTTCACTCTGCCCTAAAGTAACCTGATTAGATATCTGATAAATATCACCTAATGACTGAGTACCTTCTCCGTACATTCCTCTTACAGCTATGCCGATTTTCGACACAGAGTTAAGTATATTTCCTATTTGGCCTGTTATTGTAAGAGCCGGAAGGTGCACCATTACAGATGCTCTTATACCAGTTCCAACATTCGTAGGGCATGCTGTAAGATAACCTAATTTCTCATTAAAAGCATAACTTAAGTTTTCTTCTATCAAATCATCTATCTTATCAGCCAGATCCCAAGCTTCTTTCAAATTAAGGCCGTTAAAAATCGTCTGTATCCTCAGATGGTCTTCCTCATTAATCAGTATACTGATAGTACCATCATTTTTAATAAGGGCACTGCCATTTTTTGTATTCTGAGCAAGATCGGGACTTATCAAGTGTCTTTCGACAAGAGACTGCCTCTCTAAAGGAGTTATTTTTTTCATGTCGTATTCAGAAAACTGTGTTGAAAGGATTGTCTTGCTGTCAAATATGGCCTTTTTCACCAATTCCTTCACTTTGTCTGCTTCACTCTCCGTCATAACGGACGGAAAAGGAATGTCACTTAAATTCCTAGCAAGTCTGATTCTGCTGGATATCACAACATCATTATCGTGATCAAACATTTCTGCCACCTACTTTCCGTACTTTTTCTCAAGTTCTCTGATTTTATCCCTTAATTTGGCTGCCTCTTCAAAGGCTTCCTCTTTTACTGCTTTTTCAAGCTTTGCTTTCAACTCCTCTATTTCCCTCTTTGCCCTTAAAACACCACCTGTTTTTCTTGGAATCTTCCCTCTATGTCCAATACTTCCATGAATTCTCCTTATAAGTGGATTCAATTCATCTGCAAATGAATCATAACATCTGCTGCATCCAAGCCTTCCTGTTTCTTTAAATCTATCATATTTCATGCCACAATTATTGCACTTCAATTGCTCTTCTACATAAGTGTTTCCGGTATTAGGCAGAAAATTCATAAGTCCAGCCAGCAAGTCCTGCACAGAAAATGGTGCAAAATTTACAAATGGAGAGAAAGTTTCGCTGTTTAATAAACCCTCTTCCTGGGCACATTGTTCACATAGATTCATCTCCGTCTTTACACCATTAATTATTTGCGTATAATGAACTGTAGCTGGTCTTTCTTTGCACTTGTCGCACAACATTTCAATCACTCCTTTTAATTAAATTATTTGAAAGTTCTGCAAGCATGACTTTTAAAAGTATTGCCCTCAATATTGGTTTTTCATATTGCGATACAGGCAAAATCTTTTCGTTTAATACAGACTTCATCAATGCAGCTTCCCTTTCAGTTATTAAATTATGTTCTAATAAAGTATCAATATAAAGTCTGCTTTTGCTTTCTGTTATATTATCTCCTATATCTGAAATAAGTTTTGACATCCAATCCTTTGAAACGGGTCTTTTTATTATTTTTATATAGCCACCACCACCACGTCTGCTTTCAATAATATATCCGTTTGATAGATTGAATCTTGTTTCAAGCACATAGTTAATCTGTGATGGGGCGCAATTAAAAATATTAGCAAGTTCATTTCTTTTGATTTCTATATATTCTTCATCCGCTTCTTCAATTAAGCTTTTTATGAAATCTTCAATCAAATCGCTTAACCTAGCCATCCCATCACCACTTTTCTTACTTTGACTTTCTTTGACTTTCACTTACTATTTTATTCCTTTTTTATGATACGTCAACAACAATTTTAAGCTATTTTACCATAATTATCTTAATTAAATGCCGTTTAATTTATATTAACTTTTATTTGTTTATTTTTTCTCGTCACTGCTTTTATTTTCATCTATACCTGAATTATAATAGCAGTAAAAGTCATTATAAATATCTATATATTCATCGCTTTTTTCTGTCATCTTTGACTTTGAATATGTGCTGAGTATTTTGTCAATATTAGCATATACATCGAAAAATTCATAATTACTGTTGTATATTTCTGAGAACCTGCTATTTAAAGACATAAAAAGCCTCCTTTATTTAAATTTCTACTATATTTTTAGCAAAGGAGGCTAATTCATACTATAAAATTTTATTTAATTTTTTCTCTAATTCAACTAAATCTATATTTAAATTAGCGACTTTAGTATCCATAGCTGCCTTAGCCACATTTGCAGCTACCGTCTTAGCCACTCTTTTGTCAAATGCCTTTGGTATTATATAATCTTCTCTTAATTCTTCATCAGAGACCAAGCTTGCAATAGCATATGCAGCTTGAATCTTCATTTCCTCATTGATTTCCGTTGCCCTTACTTCCAATGCACCTCTGAATATACCGGGAAAAGCCAGAACATTATTTATCTGGTTAGGAAAATCAGACCTTCCTGTTCCAATTACCCTTGCACCCCCTTCTTTTGCCTCATCCGGATATATCTCAGGTACTGGATTTGCCAGTGCAAATACAATTGCATCGTCATTCATTGCCTTTACCATATCTTTTGTCACAACGTTAGGAGCTGATACCCCTATAAATACATCAGCACCAATAAGAGCATCTCTCAACGTGCCTTTTAATTTACCTTTATTGGTAACTTTAGCTATTGATATTTTTGATGAGTCCGTGCCTTGTCTTCCTTCGTATATGATGCCTTTTCTGTCACACAAAATGACATCGCCGATTCCAGCATTTATAAGCAATTTCGCAATAGCTATCCCTGCTGCACCTGCACCGTTTATCACCGCTTTTATACTTTTAAGATTTTTGTTTACAATCTTTAATGCATTGATTAATCCGGCAAATACAACTACAGCCGTCCCGTGCTGGTCATCATGAAATACAGGAATTTTAAGAGCTTTTTTTAACCTTTCCTCGATTTCAAAACACCTAGGTGCCGATATGTCTTCAAGATTTATTCCACCAAAAGTTGGCGATATGTTTATAACCGTTTCAACGATTTTATCCACATCTTTTGTCCCAATGCATATTGGAAACGCATCAATTCCACCAAATTCTTTGAATAAGACAGCTTTTCCTTCCATGACAGGCATTCCTGCCATTGCCCCTATATCGCCTAATCCTAATACAGCAGAACCATCCGTAACAACCGCTACAAAATTCCCTTTGTTTGTGTAGTCATATATCATGTCAGGGTTTTTATGTATCTCTTTACACGGCTCGGCAACGCCAGGCGTATACGCCAACGACAAATCTTTTGAATCTTTTACTTCAACCTTGCTTAAAATGCTTATCTTTCCATGATTATCTTTATGCAATTTCAGCGCTTCTTCTCTTGAATCCATTATTACCCTCCTTAAAGTATACAGTATATTAAGAATATTATATATCATAATCATCAGAATATCTATCACTTTAGATTGCTAAATAGATAAAATATACAATTAATACTCCAAAAATCGTAGTTTAATGTAAATTTATTAAATGTTTTAGTTTTTTATGCATTTTCTATACTCAATGCTATCAAATTGTTAAAAATAGGGCTTAAGTATGTCACCTTAAGCCCTCTGCATTTACTCCTGAACTTTTTTTCTGGCTTCTATTACTTTTTCAGCAACCACAGATGGAGCCTCCTCATAACGAGCAAAAGACATCTTGAATTCTCCTCTTGCCTGCGTTAAGGACCTCAAATCGGTAGCGTACTTAGCCATTTCAGCCTGCGGCACCTCTGCTGTCACTACTTCCATCTCTCCTTTAGACTCCATGCCCAGTATGCGACCTCTTCTTTTATTTAAATCTCCAATGACATCTCCCATATACTCTTCAGGCACTGTTACCTCAACATGCATTATTGGCTCCAGTAAAACTGGATTTGCTTCCTCCATTCCTTTTTTAAACGCTATGGATGCAGCCACTTTAAACGCCATCTCAGATGAATCTACAGGATGATAAGAGCCATCCAAAAGAGTAGCCTTTATATTTACAACGGGATACCTAGCGAGTACACCTTCTTTTATGCATTCTCTAAGCCCTTTTTCAACTGCAGGAATATACTGCTTTGGAACAGCGCCACCGAATATTTTATCTTCAAATTTAAATTCTCCTTCTTTGTAGGGTTCAAATTCTATCCAAACATGACCATACTGTCCATGCCCGCCAGTTTGCTTTTTGTGTTTGCCTTCCACCTTCGATTTGCCTTTGATTGTTTCCCTATAAGGTATTATGGGCTCTGTAAGAACGCATTCTACGCCAAATTTGCTTTGCAATTTTTTAGATAGTACCTCTATATGCTGCTCACCCATGCCATACACTATAACCTGTCCTGTTTCTACATTCTTTTCAACTTTAAATGTCTGATCTTCTTCCTGAAGCCTCTGCAGTCCATTACTAATTTTATCTTCATCACCTTTCGCTTTAGGCTCGATTGCCAGTACCAGAGTTGGTTCAGGGAATGAAATCGGTCCAAATTCTACCTGATTTGCCGGATCGCGTAGAGTATCGCCTGTCATGGTAAATTGCAATTTTGCACATGCTCCAATATCGCCAGCAACAAGTTTTGAAACAGGCATCTGTTTTTTCCCTCTCAGTATATAAAGCTGACCAATTTTTTCATTTGCTTTCTTTGTACCATTGAATACAGTTGAATCAGATGTAATAGAGCCAGATAGCACTCTGAAGATTGACAGCTTGCCAACAAATGGATCTGCTATCGTCTTAAATACAAATGCTGAATACGGCTTATTTACATCAGATACAGCGCCAAATTTATTGACCTCATCAGGTGATGGCAAAACATCTGTCATTATATTTAATAATACATCTATACCTATATTTTTTAAGCTTGAACCGCAGACAACCGGGAAAATATCCCTGCTTTTTACTCCTTCCTTTAATCCATGAAGAAGTTCATCTTTTGAAAGTTCTTCTCCTGCAAAAAACTTTTCCATCAGTGCCTCATCATTCTCAGCAATATCCTCTATAAGCTCCTCTCTCAACTTTAATACATTTTCTTCCATATCTTTAGGCACATCAGCTTCTTCAATGCCTTTTTGGCTGTAAACGTATGCTTTATTTCTAATAAGGTCTACATAACCTATGAAACTGTGTTCACTTCCTATTGGAAGCGTCATCGGCACAACTTTGTTTCCAAATTTATCTCTTAACTGATTTAATGTCTTATAATAATCAGCATTTTCTCTATCCATCTTATTTATAAATATTACTGTGGGGAGATTTTCCTCTTCTAGTATGTGAAACGATTTTTCAGTGCCAACTTCAACCCCTGATGCAGCACAAACAACTAATACAGCACTATCGGCAGCTTTTAAACCGCTTATAACTTCACCAAAAAAATCAAAATATCCTGGTGTGTCAAGAACATTTAACTTGTAATCTTTCCATTCAATCGGAATTACAGAAGTAGATATTGAAAATTGTCTCGAAATTTCCTCAGGATCATAATCAGATACTGTTGTTCCGTCTTCTACGCGCCCAATCCTATCTATGGCTTTTGCATTGTACAGCAATGCTTCTGTCAGCGTCGTCTTTCCAGCTCCACCGTGGGAAACCAATCCAACATTTCTTATTTGTTGCGTTTTATAATCTTTCATATATATCCCCCTATCTTATTGCTTTAATATTATAATTCTATACTTATCTTAAATTTCCTTTTTATATTTAAAAATTTTTTAAAAAAACCTCTGGTATATTATTATATTACCAGAGGTTTTCAATCATTCACCAATTATATCGTATAAAATTTTTCTTGACGCATCTTCAATTTCGTCAGGTGTCGACATGTTCAAAACCATTTCTGTAAACTCTTTTGCTTTCTCGTAAGATACATTTCGTATTATGTTCTTTATATTTGGTATAGAGCTTGCGCTCATTGAAAATTCATCAAGACCCAGTCCCAAAAGAATAACTGTTGTAAGGGGGTCACCAGCCATTTCACCACACATAGCAGTAAATATTCCTTCTTTGTGGGATGCATCTATTACATTTTTAATAAGCCTAAGAATTGCAGGATTAAACGGCTTATAGTAGTCCTTTATTCTTTCATTCATTCTATCAACTGCAAGCGTATACTGGCACAGATCGTTTGTGCCTATACTAAAGAAATCAACTTCTTTAGCTAATATATCAGCGGTTACGGCTGCAGACGGTATCTCCACCATTATGCCAACTTTTATATTTTTATCGTATTTTATGCCTTTTGTATCCAGTTCTTCTTTTACCTCATTTAAAATCGCATTTGCTTTTCTAACTTCAACAACAGAAGAAATCATTGGATACATTATCAAGATGTTTCCATAGGCACTGGCCCTGAGCAAAGCCCTAAGCTGGGTTTTAAACATCTCTTTTTCATCAAGGCAAAGCCTTATTGCTCTATAGCCTAAAAATGGATTCATTTCATCCGGCATATTTAGATAAGGTAATTTTTTATCGCCGCCGATGTCCAAAGTCCTTATTGTAACAGGTTTTCCATTCATCTTCTCAGCTACATATTTATACGCTTCAAACTGTTCTTCTTCACTTGGAAAATCATTTCTGTTCATGTACAAAAATTCAGTTCTAAATAAGCCTATACCTTCCGCTCCATTTTTCAAAGCGCCCTCTACATCTTTAGGTGTACCGATATTTGCAACTAGCATAGATTGTTTTCCATCTGTTGTCACGGCAGGCAAATCTTTAAGTTCTTTTAACTTTTCAATTCTAATTTTGTATTTATTTAATTTATCTTCATATTCTTTAAGAATATCGTCGCTTGGATTTATTATCACTATGCCTTCGTTTCCATCCACAATAGCAATCTCACCGCCAGCTACATTCTGTGTGACATTTCCAGTACCAACTACTGCTGGTATCTCTAAAGAACGAGCCATAATTGCTGTATGTGATGTCCTGCCACCAACATCCGTAGCAAACCCCAATACTTTATCTTTTTTCATAGTCGCAGTATCTGATGGCGTCAAATCTTTAGCAATTATTATCACATCTTCATCCAGCTCCGATAAATTCACATTTACTATACCCAGAAGATTATTTATTATCCTGCTTCCTACATCTCTTAAATCAACAGCTCGCTCTTTTAGGTACTTGTCATCTAAAGATTCCATCATAGAAGCGTGCTGTTCTATTACATGGTTTACCGCATTATCAGCTGTCACATATTCATTTTTAATCATATTTATTACAGAGTCATAAAGCTCTGGGTCATTTGCCAGCATAAGATGTGCCTCAAAAATCTCAGCTTTATCTTTGCCAAACTCCCTTTCTGTCTTCTCTTTAATTTTCTCTATTTGTTCTTTTGTTAATTTAATTGCATTTTCAAATTTTGCGATTTCATCTTTTACCATAGATTCATCGATATTTCGGGTGTTAATTTCAGCAAACTTTTTTGTGTATAAAAATACTTTGCCTATTGCAATACCCGGTGATGCTGCAACACCTTTTAACATGTTTTTTCCTCCTCATTAGACTTTAATAGATATTATAGCATAATAACAACGTAAATTTAAGCGTTTTTAATATTATAGCCATTAAATGCGCTAATATCAATTATTGCCCGCCTACAGCAAATAGTTGATTATTAAAAAAAATAGTGCCACTTAACAAATATTGTTATAAATCTATCAATTTCATCCCACCTTTACAATTTATAATATCATAAAAATTAAATTTATTCATCTTACTTAATTCTATTATACTATAAATCCATCATGTAATGTATAAATGCCGGTTTACACCGGCATTTATTATGAAGCTTTTTCCATATCATCAATATTTTCTTCATTTTGACTATATAATTCAAAAATAGATTTTTCTGCTTCGTAACACAGTGAAATAACTTCTTCCGTAAATGCATTTACAACCTTTGCTCTATATTCCCTACTAAATATAAATTTTAATATCTCCATTTTGAATTCCTCCTCAACTTATCATTTATCTATATTGTACCCACTCAAAATGAAGATATTATGAAGATTTTTATTTATATTTCATATACTGCAACTCTGTCTCTACCTTTTGTTTTGCAGCCAGCGTAAAGGGCCCTATCAGCATGGCTTATAAGCTTTTCAGCCGACTCCGCTTTATTAGGATAGTCAGCAACACCAGCACTTACAGTTATAGTGATATCACCCACATCAGTCTTTATTGGCTTCGATGATACCTCATATCTTATTCTTTCTGCTATTACACAAGCTTGTTCTGCTGTAAGATTCGGCAATATCACGGAAAATTCTTCACCACCATACCTTGCAACAATGTCATTGTTCCTTACGCAGCTTTTAATCCTAGATGCTATTTCACACAGCACAATATCACCGATCACATGACCATATGTGTCATTTATGTTCTTAAATTTATCCACATCTAACATTATAAGGCTAACCGGCATTTTATCCTCCGCCGACTTTGTTATGCTGTTGTGCAATATCTGATCGAAAAACCTCCTATTGTAAGTTTTCGTCAGGGGGTCAGTAATTGATTTTTTGCTTATTTCAAAATATCTTTTCGCATTCATAATTGCTATTGATGACTGTTCTGATAGCGCCTCCATTATCTTGAGAGATTCGCCGTCAAAAGCATTAACTTCATTTTGAAAGACTGAAAGGCAACCAATTATTTTATCTGTATTTTTAATAGGGACTACAATTGCAGAATCAAAATAATCAGATATATTTCTGTCAAAATAGTACTTATCTCGTTTTAAATTGTCTATTATGACAGACTTTCCTTCATATACAGCTTTTCCTATGAGCCCTTCGTTATTCATATACACATCTTTAAAAGCACTTTTGGCTTCATCAGAGCACTTTATCTTCTCATTAACCAAAAAGCCATTTTCGTCCTTTAAGTAGATGGCAATACCTGAAACAGTCACAACCTTCTCCGTTTCATAGACAATTGCTTCCAAAGTTTTATCTAAGTCTAATTTTGAATTGATGATCTTAACCATCTCGTACAGAGCATTAAGCCTTTGATTTGCTTTGTAGAGGTCTCTAAACGCTTTGATAAAATAAGCTAATAAAATCAAAGGTATCACATGATAAAAAAATATATATGTTCCATATTTTAAATACACATTTGCAAAAAATATGGCAAAAGGTATCATTACAAAATAAGAAACCAGCTCTAATATAGAACTTTCAGTCCAATACTTTTTAAACAACATTTTCCCTTGAAATTTCAATGCATAATACAATATAAAATAATTTATGACAAAGCTAGCTAGGACATATATTATTATATATTTTAATTGATTTAAAGAAAATTGCCCAAATTTCCCACCCAAAAGCTCATAAATATGTCCCGCAGTTATATAGGTAATCGAAAACATTGCCCCATTTAAAAATCCATTTTTAATTTTTTTCCTGAAAAATATTGTTTCAATCATGATCGACAGAACAGCTAAAAGCGTAGATGATTCTGTCCCATATATCAAGAACGAAGCTATCGTAATCACAGGGCTTATAGACAGTTTAATATCTGTATACTTAATTCCTAAATTATCAAGTATAAGCATGATAACCAGCAATAGAGAAAATAATTTTATATCTATTCTTAAACCATATCTGATGCAGGAAAATATCAACAGTGAAAAACCCGCTGTAATTAAAAGTGAATCAAAGATTACTTCCCTTTTTTTTAACATTTTTAACCCCTCTTGATTTAATTAATGAGTTATTCGACACAAATTAAAAAAATCCTTCATTGTTAATAAACAAAATTTTATACACAAATGAAATTATATCATACCTATCATTCATAATATGTCGTTTTTTGAGATGGTGCAAAAAAATCTCCCAAAATCGGGAGATTTTTTGATTATGATTTATTTTAACCGCATTTTGAATATCCACAGTTTTTGCAGACAACGCATCCACCTTCGTGCTCAATCTCACTGCCACATTCAGGGCAAAAATGATCTTCATGTGAATCATCTGTAAATGCCGCATAAAGTTCTTCTTCATCGTCATACTTGTCGCTGCTTCCGTTTATAGGCACATCAATAGGAGCGAAATTCTCATTTTCTTCAACTTTTAACTTCATCACCTTTTCTATAACTTTTGCAATAGCGTCTGGACATGAAAGCACTTTAATTTCCTTATTATTTGCCATCTGCCTTAAAGTAGAATGGCATCTTATACCTTTTAATTGCTCAACAATCGACTTGGCATCTAGTCCAGATCTTAACGCAATAGATATCAATCTACTAGTAGCCTCTGATTGTGACGGACAACCACCAGCTCGTCCTAAATTAGTAAACACTTCACATATTCCTTTGTCATCGTAATTCACAGTTATATACAGATTTCCACAGCCAATTCTCACCTTTTCAGTGATGCCTTTTGTGACAGGCGGCCTAGGCCTTGGCACGATTTGATTCTCTTCTGCATTACCTTTTATATCTTCTTTCACGTCTTCTTTTTTATCTTTCTTTATACCCAAATTCAACACCTGAGAATCACGGCTTCCATCACGATAAATAGTGACACCTTTAAGCCCTAATCTATATGCAAGCTCATAGACTTCTCTTACATCATCAACTGTTGCATCATGTCTAAAATTAACTGTTTTTGATACCGCATTATCAACATGCTTTTGAAAAGCTGCTTGCATCCTTATATGCCAAACAGGGTCGATATCATGAGCAGTCACAAATACTTTTTTTACATCATCAGGAATGCTATCAATTCCCTTTAAGGTTCCTTGTTCTGCTATCTTTTTCATCAACTCATCTGAGTAAAAGCCTCTTTTTAAAGCAACCTCTTTAAAGATAGGGTTTACTTCCACCAGTTGAGTATTGTCCATTACATTTCTTGTCATAGCTATGGCAAATAAAGGCTCAATTCCACTGGACGTCCCTGCAATTATAGATATTGTACCTGTAGGTGCTATCGTTGTAGTTGTCGCATTCCTGAGCTTAATGTTTTTATTCTTGTATATGCTTTTATCGTAGTACTTAAAAACGCCTCTCTTTTTTGCAAGTTCCATTGATGCCTTTTTAGACTCTTCATCGATGAATTTCATTAATTTATCGGCAAATTCTACAGCTTCTTCTGAATTGTACGGTATATTTAGCATAAGAAGCATATCAGCAAAGCCCATGACTCCTAAGCCTATTTTTCTAGTACCCTTAGTCATCTCGTCTATCTGTGGCAGTGGATATTTATTTGCATCAATGACATTGTCAAGAAAATGTACAGCGTTGTGTACGGTATCCCTTAATTTTTCATAATCTACTTCGTACTTGCCATTTTCCTCTTTTAGCATATTTTTAAGATTTATAGACCCTAAGTTACAGGATTCATATGGCAAAAGTGGTTGTTCGCCACAATTATGGATAATTATACCATTAGCATCAAATGAATTAATCCCAGGTACCTGTACATCATAAACATCTTCAAATCCGCTTTCTTTAATATCTAAAACTCTTGCTACAAACCGTTCTTGATGAGAACCCTTTTTATATGATGATAAAAGAGTTATTAATCTATGCATTTTTTTAAGATCTTGGAAACCTATCCGTTTTGCATAAATCTCTATATTATCGCCGCTAATACATAACTCATGTTGTGGCTTTATTTTATATTCTTTTAGGCCTCCTTTTCCATCAGGCATTAGTTTCATAGAAGCTTTTCTCCTGTTAACATATATCTTACTTACAATGCCTAAACGCAACAACATTCTTTGCACCGCTTTTAAAAGATCTAAATCGCTCTGCGCAAGTCGTATACTTGCACCTTTTTCTGGGCTACCTTGCACAGAAGCATCACAATCAAAAAGTCCCCTAATAAAACCTATGTAAGCATCCGACGACATTTTTTCTAATTCAGGAGTTACTGTTTTAAATCCATTGTGCATTCCCATTTTAAGCGCCAAGTCTCTTAATGATGCTAATTTTAGCCTGTATTCATTTCGCCCTTTTATTTCCATCCACCCTGCAAAATCTCTGCGATGCGGCAGTCTCATTGCGCAATCCAAAGCATATTGCATAACATTATCAACGCCACAATTATTCACATCTCCTACAGCTTTTCCTTCTTTCCAAACGGAAAGTATTGCAGTATCTCTTTTAAGAACACCATCACCGACTAGTAGTCCTAATAGATATCCATCTCCTTCGTCAAGTTCCCCTGACCACCCAATTAAATTTCTGTTATTATTAAGAATAATTTTATCTCCAGGTTTTAGTTCTATCGCAGAAACCCATTCAGTTTTCATTTCATTTAAGCTACTATCTACAGCTTTTAATATTTTGTGATCATCTGTTAATCTTATAGAGTACCCTTCAATCGTCTCAACTAAAACAATATGTTTATGACCCGTTTTAAAGAAACCTTCATTTGTAGTTCTATAGAACCTGCCATTTATAACAGCTTCAAAAGGCTTACCAATTAAATCATTTACTTGCTTTGGCCCTTCTGTAGTCATTACCCAAGTATCCCCTGTGACACATGGGTTAGTTGACTCAATTTCACCTATTGCCGGTGTCGGATTTTTTTCGTTTATCCGGTCTAAAAATACAATTCCCGGCTCACCATTTTTCCAGGCCATCTCAACAATGAGCTCAAATACTTCTCTCGCATTAAGCTTATTTACAACTTTTTTTGTATGAGGATCTACCAGTTCGTAGTCTTCGCCAGATTCAACGGCTTTCATAAAATCCTCTGTTATGCCGACGCTTATATTAAAATTAGTTATTTCATTGTTATCCTGCTTGCATTGAATAAATTCAAGAATATCAGGGTGGTCTATCCTTAATATACCCATGTTGGCCCCACGGCGCGTACCACCCTGTTTCACAGCTTCCGTCGCAGAATTAAATACTTTCATAAAGCTTACAGGGCCAGATGCAACACCGCCTGTAGACTTGACAGTAGCACCTTTAGGTCTAAGCCTTGAAAAACTAAAGCCTGTACCTCCTCCGCTCTTATGAATAATAGCAGCATACTTTACAGCATCAAATATCTCTTCCATAGAATCCCCAACTGGAAGCACGAAACACGCTGAAAGCTGTCCCAACGGCCTTCCAGCATTCATGAGAGTTGGAGAATTAGGCAAAAAATCTAGATTTGTCATCATATCATAAAATTTATTTTTAAGCTCTTCAATATTTGCGTTGCTATCGTATTTTTTGTCAATCTCCGAAATAGACTTAGCAACTCTTTCAAAAAGTTCCTCAACAGTCTCAACAACACGTCCATTCTCGTCTTTAGCAAGGTATCTTCTCTCAAGAACCTTCTTAGAATTTTCCGTCAAATTCATCATAAATCTCTCCTTATATGTAGTTGCCTACAATATTTTGTATACCGATAAAGATAATTATACATCTTATTGTGTATTTTAACAAACTCCTCTATCCCGAATTTTATGCTTTTGCCTCTTGATACGTTTTGATTTTTCTTTTTATCTTGAATTTCTAAATCTTTATATCGTCATACACAAATTTAATTTAAAATGTCATAAAAAATTCCCGGAATTACCGGGACATCATTTCCAAAAGTTCATTTACAATGTCTTTATCATATTCTCCATTGACATAGCCTCTTCTATAACTATTGTCGCCTTTTGCCACAAGTTCCTTTATGACTTTAGGCCTTTCTATCCATGTACCTACCACATTGAAAGAATCGTCCAGAAAAGCAAATGTTGGTATCTTTGCTTTTCCATCTTCATAAAATGGCTTCATCTCCTCCTCATGGCCTTCTCTTTTCAATATTTTAAAATCAATCTTTGCTACATCACATAGTTTTGCCATGATAGGCACGCTTACTTGACAGTCTGGACACCAATTCTCTGCAAAAGCCAATACATAACGAACTTTGCTTTTAAAATTAACTGCAGTTCCATCAAGGGCAATATTATCATACCTGCTTTTCAATCTCTCTGTAATCTCATTATCCTCGCTTTTAACAAACTCACTAAAACTTACACCATTGTAAAATAGTTGCTTTAGATCCATAATACATCACCTTTCCCACATTATTATCTATTGAAAAGTGAACCTATAACCGTTTTTGCACTAGATAGCGTCATTCCTAGCAAACTACCGCTTCTTGTCATTATTTCGTCCAATGCCTCTACAACTCTGTCAAGCTGCTCTTTTGTAACGATTAGAGGCGGTTCAAACCTTATTACATTTGGATTATTCAACGTATATGCCGTTATAATATGATGCTTATTTTGCAGTTCACCGGCAACTAATGATCCAAGGTACTCATTTGACAATCTCGATACCGCACCGCCAGATAATTTATCAATTATTCCGCCTTCTGGCTGGTTAAATTCAACACCTATCATGAGGCCCTTTCCTCTCACATCCTTGATGAGCTTATGCTTTTCCTTCAACTCTTTTAATCTGCTTAAGAAATATTCGCCTTTTTCTTTTGCCGCCTCTGGAAGATTTTTATCTAAAATAAGTTTTATGGCAGTTATGCCGGCCGCACATGCCAAAGTATTGCCGCCAAATGTTGACGTGTGTAAAAGACATCTGTCCATCGTGCCATAGCCTTTCTTCCATACATCATCTTTGGCAATATAGGCGCCAATCGGCATCACGCCGCCTCCAAGCGATTTTGCCAAGCACATGATATCAGGCACTACATTTTCATGTTCGCAAGCAAACATCTTGCCGGTTCTTCCAAATCCTGTCTGAACTTCATCAAATATGAGATATGCATCATACTTTGTTGTAAGCTCTCTAACTTCTTTTAAATATCCATCATGTGGCACGATAACGCCGCCTTCACCTTGTATAGGTTCTACTATAAACGCCGCTACATCCTTCCCTTTCAAGGCATCTTCCAGCGCATCAGCATCTCCGTATTCCACTTGTACAGTATCAGGAACAAGCGGTTTAAAATACTTTTGATATTTTTCACGCCCTGTAACAGACAGCGCACCTGCCGACTTCCCATGGAAAGAATTTTTACAGTACACTATTTTATGCTTTCCCGACGCAATTTTTGCAAGTTTTAAAGCTCCTTCAACTGCCTCAGCACCGCTGTTACAGAAAAAGCTCCTTTTCAAATCACCCGGGGTAACTAGCGCTAAATCATATGCCAACGCACCAGGAAAATCGTTCACAGCAGCTTGAAGTATATTTGGTAGATCTTTCACCTTTTCTATCGCTTCATATATTTCATCAGGATTATGTCCAAGGTTTAATGCACCGTAGCCACCGAGAAAATCTAAGTACTCATTGCCATCGCTGTCCCAGACCGAGACACCTTTTGCCTTTACAAACAGTTTATCAAACTGCAGCATTGACAGCATTGAGACAAAATTAGAATTAACATACTCTTTATAGTTTTCCCTTACTTGATTTCTATTTAATTTAAGCGCATCATCACAGGTTATGTATTTAGAATTATCTTTCATAAAAAACATCCTTTCTTTAATTTAAACTAACTGTTGTCAGTATAAATTTAATTTATTAATGAAAAATATAATTGAACACCAATAAATCATTTGGAGGTGTTTTTGATGTCAATCAGAAAGAGCCACTGGACCAACGTCAAGGGAAACCGAGTGGAATTCGCTGCTGACATCTATAAGTGGGAGACGAGGCATTTCAAGCGTGAAGCAAAATCGCAAAAAGTCCAATACAAATCACACAGCCACGGCACAAGCAAAGATATTAAAAGACCTATGCACGACAAAGTCACATGAGGGAGATATTTCTCCCTCTTATCATCTGCTGTGGTGGTGATGACAGCAATCGTCACCGCATTCATGCTGGTCAACAAATTCTATATTGTCAAGCTGCTGTTTTACTCTATTTCTTATCTCCTTAATGTATTCTCTCCTTAACTTTAACTGTTCAAGCTTTTCTTCCTCTGTCAGTCCTTCACTTTTTGATTTATGGTATAAAAAATTTATCCTGTCTATCATCTCTTTTGTTATCATATATCCACCTCATTATCAATTAATAATTATATTATATGACTTTTTTGAAAAAAACAAAAGGCGAGTAATACCCGCCTATATCTTTTTTATTAAGTTTATTAAGTCAAAATTTGGATATAAATTATTTAAAATCTAATCTCAACTTCCCTCTTTATATCGACAAAGTTTTCTTTCACATCGCAGCAGAATGCATATGCTTCAACACCTGCATCAACAGCATCTTTTAATGCAGATGCAAACTTTTTATCTGTCTTTACATTAGGCGTAAAATACAGTACGTCGTCCATCTGCACAAGAAAAATGACCGCCGCCCTCATGCCGCTTTCTTTTACCTTTTTAAGTTCCAGCATGTGCTTTGCCCCTCTTTCGGTAGGTGCATCAGGAAACATTACAACACCATTATTCTCAAGAGTAACTCCCTTTACCTCAATATAAAATATCTCTTCATTTTTTGATAACCTAATATCAAATTTGCTGTTTTCGTATGTCTTTTCCCTCTCTATAACATCGTATCCATTAAACTGTTTTAATTTACCTCTCAAAATATTATCCAGCACAACTTTATTAGGCACTTGTGAATCTATTGAAATAAGCCTTGACCCTTTATACACAAACTCTAGCTCATATAGAGTTTTCCGTCCTCTACTTTCCCGTTTTTCCAGCACAACAGTTGCACCCGGCACAAACAATTCTTTGCATCTACCTGTATTGGGCACATGCGTAAGGATTACTTCACCATCAATTTCAACATACGCCAAAAATCTATTTATCCTCTTTACGAATTTGCCTTTGACAGTTGGATTTTCTATAATCATTAAAAAGTCGACCTTCCAAAATTATTTTTCAAAGTCTTTAATATCTACTTCTGCAAAATTTGTAGGAGTCTCCCACAATTTAATACTATAAAGATGGTATCTCTCTGTCCTTAAAAGAGGCTCTAATATCTTCCACGCCCATGTAATAATATTTTCACATGTAGTGTTAAATCCTAAAACATCATTTAAGTACATATGATCCAATTTTTTAACTACTTCATCTTCAACGATGGACTTTAACTCAGCAAAGTCAATAATGATTCCTTCATTGTTGACGCTGCCTTCTACAGTTACTTCTAATTTATACGTATGACCGTGTAAATTCTCGCATTTACCATTGTATTTAGTTAAATTGTGAGCACTGTCAAAAGTAAATACCTTTGTTACTTTCATATCTACACCACCTTATACCAATCTCTTTTATACAGTCTGACGCCAATTTTATCAGGCAGCGATTCTACAATATCTGATAATTTCATTCCACCCTTCACAATGTTGGGAGCAATATCATTAAGTGGCACAAGTACAAACGCTCTCTCCCACATTCTTTCATGAGGTATCTTTAAGTCATCATCATTTATAGTTACATCACCATACAACAGTATATCTATGTCAATTGTACGGGGTCCCCATCTTATAAGCCTCTCTCTTCCAAGCTCTTTTTCTACAGTATTAATGACCTTAAGCAGCTCATGGGGCTTAAGTTCCGTCTTTGTCTGTACCACCGCATTTAAAAATTTGCCTTGTTCTTTATATCCAACAGGTTCTGTCTCATAAATGGGAGATACTTTTTCTATGATAACCGAATTCTTTGCAAGCTTAATAAGTGCACTTTTTAAGTATCCTTCCCTATCTCCCACGTTAGAGCCAATCGACATATATGTATCCGTCATCTTACCATCGCATCCGTCATCTTAGCAACCCGTGCCATCTCTTTGACATCGTGCACTCTTACGATATCAGCACCTTTAGATATGCCAATTGCTACTGTCGCAGCAGTACCTTCAACTCTCTCATTGACGTCAAGCTTCAAAACATGGCCTATCATAGACTTTCTGGATGTCCCCAGCAGTATTGGAAATCCTAAAACCTTTAGTTCGTCAAGCCTTTTCATCAATGTCAAATTGTGCTCTAAAGTTTTGCCAAAACCTATACCCGGATCAATCATTATATTTTCCTCTTTTATACCCGCTTTCAACGCTATATCGATGCTTTTTTCTAAAAAGCTTATGACATCTTTCAAAACATCGTCGTATTCTGCAACATCTTTATTATGCATTATTACAACACCTGCACCATAATCAGCTACAACTTTTGCCATATCGGGATCTCTTTGCAAGCCCCAAATGTCATTTATAATATGCGCTCCATTTTTAAGCGATTCTTCAGCTACTTTCGATTTCATCGTATCCACTGAAACTATAGTATTTACTTCCCGCAATTTCTTTACAATGTCATTTATCCGTCTAAGCTCCTCTTCGGCCGTCACAGGTTTATAGCCGGGTCTTGATGATTCGCCTCCAACATCTATAATGTCTGCTCCATCTTCAATCATTTTTAACACTCTTTCCATGCCCTTCTCTAGCGTATTGTACTTTCCCCCATCTGAGAAGGAATCAGGTGTCATGTTCAATATTCCCATTATATAAGTCCTCTTGCCTATTTCAATTTCCTTATCTCTCACCTTTAACAAGCCAGTCATTCATACCACCCTCTCATTCTTAATCCATTCATTTACCATTTATTAAAAGCATAACTTCTTCCCTAGACCTCTGATCTGTTTTAAACAACCCTCTTAAAGCAGATGTGACCGTTTTGGCACCAGGTTTTTTGATGCCCCGCATCGTCATGCAAAGGTGCTCTGCTTCAACGACTACAGCAACACCTAAAGGATTTGCAGCTTTAACAATTGTATCAGCAATCTCACTCGTAAGCCTCTCTTGTAGCTGTGGCTTCTTTGCTAAAACATCAACTATTCTAGCAAGTTTAGAAAGACCAAGTATTGTCCCTTTCCTTGGAAGGTACGCTACATGTGCCACACCCATAAATGGCAGTAAATGATGTTCACACATAGAATACATAGGTATATCTTTCACTATGACTATCTCTTGATGCTCATCTTCTTTAAAAGTCTTTATCACATCCATGACATCCGTATGAAGTCCTGAAAATATCTCTTCATACATTCGTGCAACTCTATCAGGCGTCTCTAAAAGCCCTTCCCTATTTGGATCTTCTCCAATAGCTTCAAGTATATCATAAACAGCCTTTTTTATCTTTTCTTTATCAATCATCGCCATGCTCCTCAAATAGAACTTATTTTATACCAATATATCATTTTTTAGATTTGTAAACAAGTATTAGAGTAATACGACTGCTTCCTAAACTACACGAATATTTGTTTGCAAATTAATTTAAAAATTAAAAACGGCTCCATAGAACCGTTTTATGCGTTGCATTTAAAGTTATTTATTCATTTTCGTTTTTTAATTCGTCCTGTTCTGCCTTAGGCTTCATTGTTGGGAATAGTATGACATCCCTTATAGAATATGCATCAGTCATAAACATGATAAGCCTGTCAACGCCGATGCCCAATCCGCCGGTTGGAGGCATACCTACTTCAAGCGCATTTATGAAATCCTCATCCATCATATGTGCTTCATCATTGCCAGCTTCTCTCTGCTTAAGTTGCTCTATAAACCTCTCCTTTTGGTCTATAGGGTCGTTTAACTCTGAAAATGCATTTGCAACTTCCCTGCCATATATAAATGCTTCAAACCTAGATGTAAGTGCAGGATTATCGTGTTTTCTCTTTGCAAGAGGCGATATCTCAACGGGATAGTCTATGATAAATGTAGGCTGGATAAGGTGACTTTCACAGAGTTCATCAAAGACAAGTGCTATGATGTCCCCTTTCTTCATCCCTTCCTTGACTTCCAGGTGATTCTTCTTGGCAATCTCTATAGCTTCTTCGTCAGATGATACTTTGTTAAAATCTATGTCTAGAAATTCCTTTATGGCATCTATCATAGTAAGCCTTCTCCAAGGGGGCGTAAGATCTATCTCTGTCCCTTGATATACAATCTTTTTACTGCCATTTACCTTTTCTGCAACGTATGCAAATAAATTCTCTGTTATATCCATCATTCCATGATAATCTGTATATGCCTCATATAATTCCAATAGTGTAAATTCAGGATTGTGTCTTATATCCATTCCTTCATTCCTAAATACTCTTCCCATCTCATATACTTTTTCCAATCCGCCCACAATAAGCCTCTTTAGATGGAGTTCAAGGGCTATCCTCAAGTACATGTCTATATCAAGAGCATTGTGGTGTGTTATAAATGGCCTTGCTGCAGCGCCACCTGCTATAGTATGAAGTATAGGTGTTTCAACTTCTATGAAGCCTCTGCTGTCTAAAAACTCCCTTATGGCCTTTATGATTGCGGTCCTTTTAATAAATGTCTCTTTTACGCCAGGATTTATTATAAGGTCTACATACCTCTGCCTGTACCTTAAATCAGGATCTTTAAGTCCATGCCATTTATCAGGAAGTACCTGCAATGACTTTGAAAGAAGCTTAAAATCCTGCACCCTTATAGTTACTTCACCTGTTTTTGACTTAAATACCTCGCCTGTAACACCTATAATATCTCCAATGTCAAGTATTTTAAATATTTCGTAGTTTTTTTCGCCTAATACATCCAACTTAAAATAAAGCTGAATTCTTCCGTCTCTGTCCTGTATATCAGCAAATGATGCCTTGCCATGGCCTCTCTTTGACATTATGCGCCCTGCAATTGTAACTGTCTTACCTTCAAAATTATCATAGTCATTCTTTATTTCTGATGTCATGTTAGTTCTATCAAATTTGTCAATGCCATAGGGCTCTATCCCTAAGCTTCTGAGCTCGTCCAACTTATTTCTTCTTATCTTAAGAAGTTCATTGAGATTTTCACCGTTATTTACATCATTCGTGTTCGCCATAATACTCCTCCAATTTTATTTGTGTATTTCTAGTACTTTGAGTTTTATTATACCTGCCGGCACTTCAACAGAAACGCTGTCACCAACCTTTTTCCCAATTAGTGCTTTGCCTATAGGTGATTCATCAGATATCTTGTTGTTCATAGGGTCGGCTTCCGTAGAACCTACTATTGTGTACTCTGATTCCTCCTTAAATTCCTCATCATAAACCTTTACTGTACAGCCCACACTTACTTTGTCAATTGTAATATCCTCTTCATCGATTACCTGGGCATTTCGAAGCATAGCCTCGATTGTAGCTATTCTTCCTTCAATAAATGCTTGCTCATTTTTTGCTTCATCGTACTCGGAATTTTCACTTAAATCGCCAAAAGCACGTGCTTGTTTTATTTTTTCTGCAACTTCAGGTCTTTTTACGGACTTCAGATAGTCTAACTCTTCTTCTAATTTTTTTAAACCATCATAAGTCAAAATTACTTGCTTACCCATATTGCCAATCTCCTTTATAACAAATTTGTATTTTATTCTATGTTTAAGCCGTATCATTTATGATAATATTAATACACAAGCACTGCTTCATGCAGTGCTTGTGTCTATATTTTCATGTGGAATATTATAAAACAGTTTACAAATAAAGTCAAGTACTATACAGTGCTAAATCTATTTCCTTTTAATCGCCTTGCAGCGTTCTTTCTGACATTTTCTATAGTTTCCTCTGATACAGCTCTTTCAAAACTCCTAAAGCCTCCAAGCTTAAAACCGTGCTTTTGGGCTAACTTAGCTATCGTATCTACCTGCTCCACTGTCAAATCTCTTCCCAAAGAGTAGTTTTCTATCCTGCCTTCCATTGCAAGTATCATGGTCTCTGCCATGCAGGCGTAGCTAGTCTTTGGTGGAAATCCAAAATTGAAGTGGAAGTCCACATCTCCAGGTACCTCTACAACACCACCTTCAATAACTAAGACGTCATCTCTTGCATCAGCAACTTCCTTTGATACATCTCTAGGCCTTGCTACATCACAAACAACTGCCCCAGGTTTTAAGTATTCAGGTCTTATGACGGTATCAACAGCACTTGTAACTGTCACAACTATGTCTGCTGTCTTTAATGCGTCTTTTACGTCAGATGTGACTCTTGCAGCCATACCTGTCTTTTCTAAAAGATATTTGCTAAAATCCTCCAACTTTTGCTTATTTCTCGCCACCAACGTCATGTACTTGGCTTCTCTGGAAAGTATCTCAGCACACACTTTCCCTATAGAACCTGTAGCACCTATGACCACAACCTCTGAATCCCTTATATCTTTCCCCATAAGTTCAGCAGCCTTTTTCGTGCCCTCTATTGCTGTAGCAATTGTGTAGCTGTTGCCTGTCGTTACAGCAATATTAAGGTTTTTTGCGACTGTAATTCCCGCATCACCAACAACAGACGTCAAAGCACCTAACCCTACAATTTCAGCTCCTAAATTTTCTGCTATCTTACCTGCCTTTATAATTTTTTTCATGACGTAGTCTTCAGGAAGGCTCATCATTTGATTAGAAATAAGCGGTACTGCTACAAAATAGCCTTCTGTCTCAGCGTACTTGCTTTTTACACCTGTTATTTCAGAGACCTTAAGTGGTGGCAGCATTTTTGTAAATCCCTCTACAAACTTTCTAGGCAATTTGTTCATAATCTTAAATTTTCTACTGACATCTTCATATTCAATTGGATGTATTATAAAAGCGAACTTGTGCATATTAATCATCCTTTCAACAAAATATTTACTTTTCTACTGAGGCTTTTTCACCATTTAAATATTCTACTCTTGGCTCAAAGCCAATCTTATCGAGAAGCATGTTGTAATCCTCTGGTTTCATTTCAGACGGGCTTTTACCAGATATCGATACAAGTACAGCCTCCATTACATTTGTACCAAACGACCTTCCGTTGAGATTTGGAGTAGTTGTAATAAGAAGTTTAACACCTCTATCTTTAAGCATCTTTACATCATCTTTTGTTACCGTATTTGTCACAATTATTTTATCTTTTAAATCCTCAGGCATGTATTTTTTCACAAACAAATAATCACCAGCTATTATGTCAGCTTCTTTATAAAATTTTTCATATTTTCTGCTGTCTATCGAAAGCTGCTTATCGCCAGTTGGATACAACATCTCAAACGGCATTTTGACTATTATAGGGGCTATAATCGCTGCTAAACCGTAAAGAAGTTTTAAAGAATGAAGCGGGATTGGCAATCCTAAAGCAAATATAATATCTCCAAGAGTCAAGTCAGCACCGTATTCATGAAATGTCTGTGTCATGCCAAACCTATCCATAGCACTTACTATGAGGACTTTTTTACCTCTTATGTCAACGATGTTTTTGTCATGTATGTATTTTATTACCCTCCTCTCAAGTGTATTCTTAAGTCCAGAGCCGTCTACAATAGGTGATTTTTTAGCAGCATTTTTAAGCGGAACTGCATCTTTTATGACATATCTTCTCTCACCAGCATATAGATAAAGGTCTATACCACCCATGCCGAATGCATCAACTTTTCCATCAAGCTCTTTTATAAGCTCTATTGCTTTCGTCATATCCCCATCTGTACCGATTCTTTCGATTATAAACTTTTCACCTAATATTTCTGTCTCTACTCTGTTATTCCTTGTAGATGAGCCTATGCTTACACTGACTACCCTTTTCACGAAATCATCTCCTTAAGGTATCTAAAATGTCTGAAATCAGCTCTGGCTTTACGTAGACATCCTCTGTAAGAGGTGAATGCCCAATGTTGACACATATCACTTCTTTGTCAAATATGGCTTCCATCAAATTTGTCCTTTTGTCAGAGCCTAGGAATATTATCGTATCATAAGACTGTACCTTTGCGATTACATCCATAACCATGTTAAATAGTTCTGCACCTGTCATCTTATCTGCTATGCTTAATCGTTCCTTTTCTGATAGGAGCAGTATAAATTCAATACCATAATCCTTTAATAACCTTTCAATCTCATCTTTATTTTTTATAGGAAATCCTATTACTGCAATGTTGCCGCCTTTTCTCACCTCACCTATATTTTCCAGTCTTGATATAAAACTTCTATCAACTTTAAACTTTGATGCTGTCTCCTGCTGCGAAAAGCCGTTTACTCTCATTTCAATCATTTTGTCTATGATGTTGTGAAGCTTTTTAGTGTTTATAATCTTCTCGCCGATCTTTACAAAATCCATATTGACCATCCTTTATGTGCACAATTTGTGCTCATACTAATTATAATTCTACTACTTACTGGCATATATTTCAAGATGATTTTAAGGTAAATGAAGAAAAGTCTTCATTTACCCCATATTTTTTCTATTGGCTTTATAAGCATTTCAATTATCTTATTCGTTGCAGTGATTTTTATATCAAAAGCTACAAGCAAATTAAGCGTATATCCAATTGCAACAAGTATAAAAAATACTACAACTTCTTTTATTTTTTTCTTCTTTATAAGCCCAGGTACTTCCATGAATATTATTATTAAAAATATAATCGTGACTCCTAATGCATTTAACATAATTAACCCTCTCATTACCTCGGTTGAATAGGCTTTGACGTAAGTCCTGACCTCTTTAGGGAAGCTTTTACGCTTACATTAATTTTTACATTTGGATAAATTTCATTCCATCTATCCTTTATCTTCTCCCACACTTTAGGGTATTTTTCTTGAAGTTTCTGTCCAAATCCTATGGAGTCAACTTTATACTTCTTTTGTATTGCATTTAGTGCATCTTCAATTTCGCTTTTGACTTTCTGCTCCTGTAGGTCTTCAAGGCTTTTTATCATCTTAAGCTCTGTAAGATTGTACACAGCATCTTGCTCAGTCATATTTGATTCAAAATTGATTTTTACATCGAAAGAAACATCATCACCGTTAACTTTTGGTGTAATGCTGGACTTTGCTTTTATGACTGTAAATGTAATATGTGTTTTATCACCTTTAGGTCCTTTATCGATGACAAGTGATGTATTCTTAATAAAGTTATCCATCCACATTATTCCTTTCGTCTGCTCTTCTGATAAAAATCCAATCATCTTGTCGTATTTAAATGCAGCAGCACCTACAAACCTTGCATGCTGTGGTTTACCATCCTTTTTTACAATTTCCAGCCTTCCAACTATAGGCTGCACTTCCTCTGTCTCAAGTGTCTCAACAAAATGGTTTACGTCACAGACATAACCTGACGATGTATTTCTTTGGTTTTGAATCATACCTAAAATTTCCTTATATGGGTACTTTTCAACGTTTTTTGACAATTTCATAAGGTCATCAAGTGTACCACCTGTAACAACCACCAAATACGATGTCCTCCTAAACTCAGGATTCCTCGTGATAAAGTCAAGCATACTGTATATGCCAGATCTTGCAAGGTTTTCCCCTATAAAAATTATTTCATTGTGCTGAAGAAAAAGCGTCCTTGAAAGCTCTGTATTAAAATTTGCAAACGCTTTTGCAAAATCAACTCCTCTAGAGCTATATACTTCATATGGTTTTCCTGCTGCAGCACCTCCTCCACCCCCTCCCGAGCTTGTTGCTAAATTGGCTGGCTTTAAAACTTGGACAGTAATGTTGCACATTTTATCTTTATCTATATCCATGCCTATACCCTGTACAAATGAAAGCTCGTTTATCTCTCTCTTATCCCAACATCCTGTAAGAAGCAGTGACAATATTATCAATAATGACAAAACTTTTTTCATAAGCAATGCCTCCCCAAAAATTTGAGGTTAGTGATTAACTTCTTGAATAATTTTGCCTCTTGACATTTTGGCCTGCTACTTTATGAGGTCTAAATATCTTTGCCCACCATGGTATCCTTATAAATACATCATTAAGCTCCCTTGTATTGCTAGGTGCAAGCGGTGAAAGATAAGGCACACCGAAGGATTCCAATGATGCTAGATGTGCCAGTATCATCATAAGTGCCATAATAATGCCAAAAAAGCCAAGTGTACCTCCCACAACCAGCATGGCAAATCTCAAAAGCCTAAAAGTTATTGCTATATTAAATGCAGGTATTGAAAATGACGCTATACCTGTTAATGCAACAACGATTACTGTTGCAGCCGATACTAGTCCTGCCTGAACTGCCGCTTGACCAATGACAAGCGCTCCTACTATGCTTACAGCCTGACCTACCTGCATCGGAAGCCTTATTCCTGCTTCTCTCAATATTTCAAAGAAAAACTCCATTAAAAATGCCTCCATAAGCGTCGTAAATGGCACTCCTTCTCTTTGGGCAGCAATAGAAATTGCAAGAGGAGACGGTATCATCTCCTGATGGTACGTCACAGCGGCTACGTAAATCGATGGCAGCGTAAGAGACATAAGCATCGCTGCAAGTCTGAGAATCCTAAACAGCGTCGATATATAGTACCTCTCGTAGTAGTCCTCTGCTGACTGAAAAAATTGGACAAAAATTGTTGGAACTACAAGGACCTCAGGAGAGCCGTCTGATATGATAGCTACTCTTCCCTCCAGCAATTCCGCTGCGATTTTATCAGGTCGCTCTGAATGCTCTATCTGTGGAAATGGCGAAAATGGATTATCTTCTATCATTTCCTCCAGATATCCACTGTCAACAATGCCATCAATATCTATTTTGTTAAGTCTATTTTTCACCTCTTCTACAACTTCGTCTTTTGCCACGTCTTTGATGTATGCTATTGCGACGTTTGTCTTTGTATACTTCCCAACTTTTAAGCTTTCTATTATGAAATTTGGATTTTTTATTCTTCTCCTAAGCATAGAAGTGTTTACCCTAAGGGTCTCTACAAACGCTTCTTTAGGTCCCCTGACGACAGCCTCTGTCGTCGATTCAGAAATGCTTCTCTGCTCCCACCCTCTTGTACTTATTATAATGGATTTCCTCACTCCATCTACAATAAGTGGAGTATCACCGTCCAAAAGGCTATCTATGATATCTCCAATCTTCTCTTCTTCTTTTATATCAGCAGTTGTTATAAAATAATTTAAAAGCGATTCATAGACACTTTTTTTAGTCAATGCATTTCCATCTAACTTTCTTGTTTCCAATGTAATTGGCTCTATAATATTATTATTTATCAGAGCTTTATCCACCAATCCATCTACACATATTAAAAAAGCTTTTACCTTTTTTTCGCCTATCCTAAATTCTCTAAATATGATATCGCTGCTTTGCTTTAAAAGAGCTTTTAATACATCTAAATTTTTGTCTATATCATCGTATAAATTCATGTCTTTATAGTTTTCAATTAAATAGGATCTGTCCATAAAATCATCTCCAAATTTATTATTCCAAAAACTCATGCAGAATATAATAAATGATTAGAACAAATAATATTTTATATATAAATCTTATAAGGAGTAGAATATGTTCAGAAGTTTATTGAGTTTTGAAGTAACAACAGAAAAAAAAATATCACCAAAGCAATTTATATACATAATAATATCAGTTGTACTATCTACAGCTACAATTTTTTTGCCATCTATTGTTGCATCAAAAGCCGAACAAGATTCATGGGTCTCAGTTCTAATTGCAACAGGATTCAGTATACCTGTATTTTGCCTTTACTACGGCATATCCAATATGTTTAAAGACAAAACTGTATTCTCTTTTGTGGAAGACATATTCGGTAAAATTTTGGGGAAAATAATCGCTTTTTTGTATCTTTTATTTTTTATTCATTTAGCTATAATAATGATTAGAGAACTTCTCGAAATCATGCGTAGCGCGTTTATGCCTAAAACACCTCCTATAGTATTTTCATTCGTATTGATGGTTGTTGCTTCATACGCCATTACAAAGGGGTTTATTGCAATTGCCAGAATGAATGAAGTTGTATTTCCTTTGGGCATGGGGCTTTTAGGATTCGTTATTTTTTTCTCAATTCCATATATAAAAATGGAAAACTTCCTTCCTGTATTGGCAAAGGGGTTTCTGCCTCCCATAAAAGGATCTTTACCATTGACTTCATGGATGCTTGAAAGCATAATAATATTAGCTATTTTCCCTCACATATCTAATAGCAAAAAAGTTTTAAAAAGTGGTATTATATCACTCCTCTTTATATCTTTCGCACTTCTACTGGGAGTCCTTGCAATAGGAATATTTGGTTCAAAAACAACAGCCGATTTTAAATTTACTGCGCTGGAAATGACTCGTACTATAAGACTTAGCAATTACTTTGCAAGGCTTGATTCAATGATAATGGCTGTATGGATAGAAGGCATATTTATGAAAATAACAATATTTTTGTATATAATTGTAAAAGGATTTTCTGATATAATAAATTTTGATGATTTTAGATTTGCTGTACTTCCAATTGCATCAATAATTGTTCCTATGTCTATATTTGTATCTACAAATATAGATGAGTTATACAACTTCTTGAAGGATACATTTTTTTATGAAACATTTATTTTCGAAATCATTTTACCTGTATTTATATTCACAGTCGCAAAAATAAGAAAGCTGGACAAAAAAACAAATGTCCAGCAAAAATAATCACATTCTCTCAATGTTGCGTTCGTATATTATCCTTAATCCTTCTAGCGTAAGCATGTCATTTACAGTATCTATAACTTTTGCTTCTTGTGCTATCAGCTTTGCAAGTCCACCCGTTGCAACGACATAGGCATTCTCAGCAAATTCCCTTTTCATCTTGTTTACTATATAATCAACCATACCGGCATGGCCGTAAATTAAGCCTGACTGCATACTTTCAACAGTATTTTTACATATGACTTTTTCAGGTTTTATAAGCTCTATCTTAGGAAGTTTTGCTGTTCTTTGAAACAGTGCATCTGCCGATATGATCAATCCTGGTGCAATGGCACCACCTAAATACTCACAGTTCTTTGAGACAGCACAAAATGTTGTCGCTGTGCCAAAGTCGATAATTATGACAGGGCCTCCATACAATTCATACGCTGCAACGGCATTTACAATTCTATCTGCACCAACTTCCTTCGGATTATCGTATTTTATGTTTATTCCTGTCTTTATGCCGGGGCCTACTATTATAGGATATACATTGAAATATTTTATAGTCATTGCTTCAAGTGTGTGCATTATAGGAGGCACAACAGATGATATTATGGCTGCATTTATGTCACTTAAATGCATATTCCTGTACTCGATAAGCTGTTTTATTAATATTCCATACTCATCTGACGTCTTTGTCTTGTCTGTGGCGATTCTAAATGAATATAAAAGCTTCTTTCCATCGTACACACCCAATACAATATTCGTATTTCCTACATCAAAGACAAGCAGCATTCAAATACATTCCTTTCAATTTATTGTTAAAGCAGGCAATACGCCTGCTTTTTTACTTAATATATCTTTTTACAGATTTAACTATGACCGTAGTCAAAATCACTGCTACAATGACTTCAAATACCGTGTTTTTAAGTACAATCAACAATGCAGCTTGTATAGTTAAATACTTCTTAATGACAGATAACCCCAATACACCAACTGTATTTGTAAGAGTACCTGCAATAGCTGCAATGCCTGCGCTTTTTGAAATTTTATAAACGTAATACGCCACAATGCCTATTAAAAGCCTTGGCAATATAGCAATTATTGGGTCAGCAAAAAGTGGAGTATTTTGCCTTATAAAGCTTGATATACCAAAAATAAGTCCTATAAAAGTCCCCACGTAAGGCCCTTCCAATATAGAACCTATTATCGTTGGTATATGCATTGTAGTGGCATTGGCTATCCCTAAAGGTATATATCCCAGCGGCGTTGTAGCCATTACTATAGATATAGCCGATAGCATGCCAGCGACAGTAATTTGCCTTACAGTTAATTTTGATGTCACATTTTCCACCTCCAATCCAGTTCCATTAGGGATACCGGTCGAAATATTTTAAATAAATTACAGTCCAGCTCAAATAGATGCTGGCAAAATTATTCTATCAAAATAACGCATACATATCAAGTTGATAATTTAATAAATCATTTAAGAGACAGAAGAATATCACCTGTATTAACAGAAGCACCTTTTGAAACATTTATCGATGCTACGACACCATCATAAGGTGATGTAATCTCATTTTCCATCTTCATTGCTTCGAGTATAATCAGAACATCGCCTCTTTTTACAGTCTGACCTAAGCTTACTTTTATGTCCAATATTGTGCCAGGCATAGGTGCGTTTACAGTAGCAGCACCATCAATCACTTCCTGCGTATTTTTAATTTGTGTGTGATTATAAGAAAGTATATTCTCCTTTTTTACAGCGCTTTCTTCGACACTTTTCTTATCATATGAAATATCACTTTTGACCTCTTCTACTTCTACATCATATTTCTTGCCATTAACGGTAACTATAAATTTTTTCATTTTGTATCCTCCTTGCTTACTTCATCTGACTATAAAGGCCAGCTTTACGCCATTCAGGCATGCCGGAACTGACTCTTTTTATTGTTTTAATGCGGAACTTTGAAGCAGAATTGCCAAATGCCGCAAAAATTGCAGCCTCTATAGCAGCAACTATCTCTTCATTTATCTCATCCATATTTTCACTTCCCATTCCAACAATATATAATAAATTTAAACCGGAAAATTCCCATGTTTTTTGCTGGGTCTCGACTCTCTTTTGCTCATAAGCATGTCAAACGCAGAAATGAGGCGAGGCCTGGTTTCACTAGGCAGTATTACATCATCTACATATCCTCTTGATGCGGCTCTGTAGGGATTTGCAAAGTTTTCTCTGTATTCTTTTATCTTTTCATTCCTTGCAGCAACTGGATCATCAGATGATTTTATCTCATTTTTAAATACTATGTTGGCTGCCCCATCAGGTCCCATGACTGCAATTTCGGCAGTAGGCCACGCCAGCACAATATCTGCGCCCAAGTCCTTGCTGCACATGGCAAGATATGCTCCGCCGTAAGCCTTTCTGACTATCAGCGTTACTTTAGGAACTGTAGCTTCAGAATATGCATAAAGCATCTTTGCACCGTGCCTTATAATACCGCCGTACTCTTGGTTTGTGCCAGGCAAAAATCCCGGAACATCCACTATATTTAATAATGGTATATTGAAAGCGTCGCAAAATCTTATAAACCTTGACGCTTTATCAGACGCATTTATGTCAAGACATCCTGCCAGAATTTTCGGTTGATTTGCTATTATACCGATTGTCCTTCCGTTGAGCCTTGCAAATGCTGTTATTATATTTTCTGCGTACATAGACTGTGACTCCAAATATATACCATCGTCCACAATTTCTGAAATAATTTCTTTCATATCATACGGCTTGTTGGGGTTGTCAGGAATTATTTCCATAAGTCTATCGGACAGTCTGTTTATATCATCATTCATCATATGCTGTGGAGGATCCTCCAGATTATTTGACGGCAGATAACTTAAAAGTGTTCTAACCATTTCTAAACATTCTTCGTCATTTGCAGCTCTAAAATGAGCCACACCGCTTTTCGTACTGTGTGTAATAGAACCTCCAAGCTCCTCGGCAGACACATCTTCACCTGTTACAGCTTTTATAACCTGCGGCCCTGTGATAAACATCTGGCTGGTTTTATCCACCATAAATATAAAATCCGTCAAAGCAGGCGAGTAAACAGCACCACCGGCACTAGGGCCCATAATCACTGATATCTGCGGAATAACACCAGATGCCAGTGTATTTCTAAAAAATATATTTCCATATCCCGACAGTGCATCGACACCTTCTTGTATCCTAGCCCCGCCAGAATCATTTAAACCTATAAGCGGTGCTCCCATCTTTACTGCCATATCCATGATTTTCGTGATTTTCTTTGCATGATATTCGCCTAATGACCCTCCAAGGACGGTAAAGTCCTGTGCATACACGTAAACAAGCCTTCCATCTATTGTACCGTACCCAGTTACAACACCTTCACCTGGTATTCTCTGCTTTTCCATTCCAAAATCAATACATCTATGTTCGACAAATGCATCTATCTCCACAAAACTATCTTCATCCAAAAGTTTTTCTATTCTTTCCCTTGCGGTAAGCTTTCCCTTTTGATGTTGCTTTTCTACTTTATCTGCACCACCGCCTTCATAAATTGACTCCCTTCTCTTAAGAAGGTCCTCAACTCTGTCCTCCATCGACATCTATTTACCTCCTTTGTATGTTACTAACTTCTAATATATCATATTATGACCTAATAATAAATATCCATTTTGTAAATTGAGGTAAAAAGTATGCAAAAATATTTAAAAGCGGATAAAAGAGATTTTCTCTTAAATCCGCTCAATTTTTGCATGTCAAGTAAATCTTAAAGGCTTTTAGATTTATATATTAATTTAGCAGAGGTTCAATCTTCTCAGATATCTCTTTTATAACTATATCCAGTCCAAAATATCCGCTTTGCATCTTTAATTTTGACAAAAGCTTTAAATATTGTTTTAAAGTGCCCATTATTACTACCTGAGACTTTTCAATGCTCATATTTATGCATCCTCTCTCTACAGCCGCTTCACCGCCTAATGCAAGCATCTCCTGTTTTATAATGTTTGCTGCTGCCGGATGAACATCTTTAAGCTTTATGACGCAAAATACCGCCTTTGAAGCCATTATTGCTACAGATACATCTTCAATATTCAGCTTCTTCAGCTCATTTTTAGCTTCGCTTAGATTATCAATTTTCAACAGTTCGCTCTTCATATTTAAAATAAACCTGTTATTTTCCCCTCCTCATCAATATCCATCCTTTCTGCTGCAGGTGATTTTGGAAGTCCCGGCATTGTCATAATATCACCCGTCATAACAACAATAAACCCTGCTCCGGCAGAAATGTTTAATCCCTTAACTGTTATATCAAAGCCTTCTGGTCTTCCCAAAAGCTTTGGATTATCTGATAGTGAATACTGAGTTTTAGCAACACATACTGGAAGATTATCTAGCCCCAGACTTTCTATGTTTTTAAGGTCTCTAAGTGCTTCTTTAGTATACCCAACACCATCTGCACCGTATATTTCTTTTGCAATTGTCTTTATTTTATCTTTTATCGGCATGTTTAATTCATAAAGAGGTTTAAACTTTGACTCTTTTTCACAAGCGTTTATAACCTGTTCTGCTAACTCAATACCGCCTTCGCCGCCTTTTTCCCATACATCGGCAACTGATACATCTACATCTAAATCCTTGCATGACTTTTTAACATATTCGATTTCGCTTTCTGTATCGTATTTGAATCTGTTTATAGCCACAACAACAGGTATACCATATTTATGTACATTTTCAATCTGCTTCAGCAAATTACCTATGCCTTTTCCTAAAGCATCCAAATTTTCTGTGGTAAGCTCATCCTTTTTTAATCCACCATGCATCTTAAGAGCCCTTATAGTTGCTACAACGACAGCAGCACTGGGTTTTAATCCTCCATATCTGCATTTAATATCAAAAAACTTTTCTGCTCCTAAGTCTGCACCAAATCCAGCCTCCGTCACAAGGTAGTCTGCAAGTTTCAATCCATATTTTGTAGCTATGATGCTGTTGCATCCGTGGGCAATGTTAGCAAATGGACCTCCATGTATAAATGCAGGCACATTTTCCAGCGTCTGTACCAAATTCGGTTTTATTGCATCTTTTAAAAGAAGTGTCATAGCTCCATCGGCCTTTAAATCCTTTGCTGTAACAGGATTTCCGTCTTTGTCGTACCCAATTATTATCTTGCCTATCCTTTCTTTTAAATCCTTAAAATCCGTAGCCAGACAAAGTATAGCCATAATTTCAGATGCAACAGTGATGATAAAGCCATCCTGCCTTGGAAAACCATTTGCCTTTCCTCCAAGCCCTACGACGATCTCCCGCAATGCTCTATCGTTCATGTCAATAGCTCTTTTCCAAGTTATACGCCTTACATCGATGTTAAGCTCATTGCCTTGATGTATATGATTGTCAATCATAGCAGATAACAGATTATGTGCTGATCCTATAGCATGCATATCACCTGTAAAATGGAGATTTATATCTTCCATCGGAACAACTTGCGAATAACCACCACCAGCAGCGCCGCCTTTTATTCCCATACATGGGCCTAAAGACGGTTCTCTTAAAGCTATAGCAGCTTTCTTTTTAAGGCGGTTTAAGGCTTGTCCTAATCCTACAGTAACAGTAGATTTGCCCTCGCCTGCCGGTGTAGGGTTAATTGAAGTAACCAAAATAAGTTTTCCATCTTCGTTGTCCTTCACTTTGTCCCAAAGCTTTGGTGAAATTTTTGCCTTGTAATTTCCGTAAAGCTCCAAATAGTCACTTTCGATGCCTATCTTTTCCCCCACGTCAACTATAGGAAGCATCTTAGCCTCTTGTGCTATTTCTATATCTGTTTTCAAAAAAATCACCCCAGTTATTATCTTCTCAATTCTAGATAGATATTTACTATCGTTCCAACGCCTTTTTTGCTCAATATCTTTAAATCACCGCCGTATTTGCTTAAAATATTTTTACAAATAGGCAGTCCCAGTCCTGTCCCATCTTTTTTAGTTGTAAAAAGGGGCATCATAACTTTTTTCAAATTCTCTCTATCTATTCCGCAGCCGTTATCTGCTATCCTTATTATAACCTTATTTTTATAAGAATTAAATCTTGTAGTCAAATATATCTTGCCGCCAATTCCTATCGCTTGAAATGAATTTTGAAAAATATTTAAAAGGATTTGCTTCAGTTGATTGTTATCCATTTTTACCATAGGCACTTCATTCAGCTTTTTAACTATTTCTATCTGCCTCTGCTTAGCCTCCGCTTCTATCAATACCATGTATTTTTCTATTAATTCATTTAAATCAGTTTCATTTTCATTTTGACTGTTTCTCACAACACCTAAATAGCTCATGGCTAAATCTATTATTCTATCCGACTCGCTGATTATCGTGTCGAAATACGCAGGATCACTCTTATCTTTAAGCTGCATCAACTGTAAGAAACCTCTTATAGATGTAATAGAATTTTTTATTTCGTGAATAAGGGATGCTGCAAGTGCTCCCATTAAATTAAACTTTTCGCTTTTTTCTATGATCTCTCCAATTCTTAACTTTTCCGTTACATCTTTTAATATCAGACACAAAAACTTATCGTCGTATGTGTCTGCCACCTCTATTGACAAAAAGTGGCCACTGTTTTTTACATTGTACACCATAAGCTTTTTACTTATTATTTCGTCAAATTCTATACTTTCATCTAATGACTTCAATAAACCTTCTACATCTTTATGGAAAATTTTTTTATAGTCTACATTTATAAGATTACAGGCAGCTTTATTTAGGTACTCTATATGCTTTCTCTTATCAATTAATATAATCCCTGTGTCAACCATGTCAATAATCTTAAATCTGTTGTACAGCAAATCCAAATAAGCATTTATGTCATGCACAGAATTAAACTCGCTTCTTACAAAATTAAGTGTCGAAATTATGCAAATCCTACTGCCATCATCCGAGTCTAAAAAATTATCAACCATTTTAAATCTCAATGTAAATCCATACCTAGAATTTAAAGTTATGTCATAAATATTTTCATCAATTTTTTTAGCATCATTAAGAAAGAAATTTTTAAAAAAGAAATCATAATTTTCACCTATATCATCATGATTAAAGCCTAACAATCTTAAAAGAACGCTGTTTATATAAATTATTTCCCCTTCAAAATTTTTAAGCATAATAAATTTATGTGATTCGTCAATCAAATCGAAAATCCATTTATATTTTGACTCTTCTGATGATTTTAGCACTTCATCCATGATAATTCCTCTTTTCTTTAGTAAAAATTTAATTGTCTACTTATGTAACATTTACCAATTATATATTTTGACACAATTGTCAAAAATCCTTCTTCTTTTGACAAATTTTCTCAACATTTATTAAAAAATTTATAAATTTTTTAGAAGTGAGTTATATCTTAAATTAACTTATTAAGACAAAATGATTCACTCTTGATGTTGAATATTTTATGAAGAAAGGTGAATATACTTATATATTCAGCAAGAATGTTTTTCCCTTTACGAATTAATAAAATTTAATGTCTTTCTCTTTAATATAGTACGTAAAATAATAAAGCCTTATACCCTTTATCACAGGACATAAGGCTTTATTATCAAAAATCACCAAACTTTAATATAATTATCGCCTTTTTTCAAAAGTGTAATCGGCCCTATAGGACTGCTTTCCGATTTTTTTAAATTCAGATAGTCGGTGTCTAAGATCAATTCTTTACCGTCAGGGCTCTCAAACTCAGCGTCAACAATGCGCACTCTTTCCAATGTCTTTGTTGAATGAATATCACCTACAATGTCTCCGAAATCATCTGGCAATTGACATGAAAGATAAACCTCGTCTCCTTTTTCAATAATGCTGAACTTTGGATCAAACTCCCTATCAACCAGCTTGTCCTTCTCTCTTTCAAATGGTTCTGCTCCATTGAAGTATGCATTTTTATTAATATAAACAGGTTGCTCGACGCGCTCAAATTCTCCTAAGTCTCCAGGTACTGCATTAACTTTTTCAATATACTCTTCTAAAGACGTGGTATAGTTTTGATAATGGGAAGTGCCAACATTTTCTACTCCGTCTTTTCCGATGAAGATATTGTTGTAGAAGCGGTCGTCTCCACCATAGACGAATGCAAACCCTGCAACTTTAGTGCTGTGTGGAAGGTGATATTGAGTTGAACGATTTAACACCTTTCGTTGATTCATCTTGCCTGCAATTAAATTATTTATATATGCTCCACCTTGCGACATATTATCAATAGCATATTCTGAAGCCAGTATATTATGATCCACGACGTATGGCCCATGACTTACCTCAACAAATATATCCCTGTTATTATTGTAAAACAAGTTTTTGCTAACCCTTGTCCCCTGTGCTTCCCAATCTAGCCATAATCCTAATGAACAATCATGAATACGGTTATGATAAATCTGTACGTCTATAGCCGCATGTAGCTTTATACCAGCTATTTCATGCCCGTAGAATTCTCGCTTTAAAGCAATGTTGTAAATATGATTATTATAGATCTCACTAAAGGCACATCCTAAATGTCCAACAATTGCATTTTGCCCGCAATCGTAAATTATATTGTTTCTGATAATATGTGAACCTATCTTTTCTTTAGACCAACCATTGCGCTCGGCACTAAAAACAGCTTCTAATTGATATTGATATCCGGGCTTATCCTTCCGTATAGAACGATAGTTGTGGCCTGTTGTGGCTTCTTTGCCGATACTGATAGCGCTGCATTTAGCATCGTGGATAATATTGTCCTCGATTATCCATCCTTTACTCCAATTTGGACCTATAAGCCCTGGCTGGTCGGCTGTTGGAGGTGCCCATGGTGTTGCCGCATGTGCCATCTCAAAGCCTTTGACGGTAATATAGTCTATACCTGTTTCGACAGGATAGAAACACGATCTACGCACATTTATCTCGACAAATTCTTCATTTGGGTCGGCACCTTGAAAATTCGCATAAATCGTAGTCTTTTCCGAATCTACTTCGGCATACCAAACATATTTTGTCTGTTCTACATTGTGAACAGGTACAATCTTTTGCGTCCAATGATCAAGAATTTCTGTCCTAACCTGTGGGTCAATCAACTGCTCATAGCTTGTAACTTCATAAAATGACATGCCATTTAGATACACATCCCCGAGATGCTTCTTTTCCTCCACAGTAAGCAGCCAATCTCCAAACACCTCTTCTTTATACGGGTTAAACTCACCAAAAAAGGAATTTGGCAACTGGCATTTCCAGACGTTCCCTTCTACATGATGCCAGCTTTGAATCCGTTCAGAACCCTTTATAACTACTTTTTCACCTTCTGCCGCTTTGTATGTAATCCTTCTTTTGTCGCTTAATCCTTTATACTTAGGTTTTACCCATTCACGGTACACTCCTTCATGGACTATAATTGTGTCTCCAGCCATTGCAACAGAAGCAGCCTTATTTATAGTTAAAAAAGGATCTTGCAGTGTCCCTTTGCCCTGATCTGAACCGGTTTTCGCTACATGATATTCCATTTGTTTTAACAACCTCCTCCATAAATGATTAATTTTATTTTAAAAAATATATATTGTAATCTCTATGCAAAAAGTAGTATACTTTAAGACAATATTAGTGTTTTTTTAGGAGGAAAAGTTATGGTCTTTTTTCAAAAACACGGTGTAAATGAAAAAGATCTGTTCCGCTTCTTTTCGCTGAAGAATTATCAATTCCCCTTTCATTTTCACAGGGCTTATGAATTAATATATATCAACAATGGACGATTATCTGTGTCAATTGGCAAAAAAGAATACATATTGGAGCAAAATGATTTAGCTTTTATCTTTTCAAATCAGATGCATGAATTTAAGACAATTGATTTTTCTGATATTACAATTACTCTTTTTTCTCCTGAGCTTATCGGAGATTTTTACATGAATTACAAAGGCATGATCCCTGACGATAATATATTACATTTAGATAGATATATAGATTTTAATGAGTTTAATTCCATCTACAGCAAAAAAAGCTTTCTATATTCGATATGCGATAAATTGGTAAAGCAGAAGTCGTTTATCCCAGTTAAACAATCATCACAAACAAAAGTACTCTACAAAATGCTGCTTTATATTGAGCAAAATTATTCAAATGTTTGTACATTAAAGAACGTTGCAGAACATCTAAATTACGATTATCCATATTTATCAAAATTATTTGTCCAGCAGATGGATATGACTTTTACTGAATATCTAAATAACTATCGCATTTCGCAGGCATGTTATATGCTAAAAAACAGCAATCTTTCTATTGGCGAAATTGCTTCTAATTGTGGATATAACAATTTAAGAACATTCCATAGAAACTTTAGGAGAATAACTAATATGTCTCCTAAAGAATACCAAGAATTAGATTAATCATGGAAATAATATTAGCTGATGAATTTACATCGCCAATGGCAGTGAATAAATCACCATTTAGATAAAAGTTTAAAGGCTCATTTTTCCATCATCATCGTTCATTTATGTACTAAAAAAGACATACAAAATAAATTGTATGCCTTTAATTTCGTCATGCTTCATCAGTTTGTTGATTATCGTCCTGATTCTCGCCGTTAAAATACTTTTCAAATTCCTCTGCATTGAGCTTTTCTTTAGTCATCAAAGCCTGTGCAATTCTATGAAGTTTATCTATATTTTCTTTTAATAGGGTTTCAGCTTTGCTGTAACATTCATCGATGATTCTTTTCATCTCTTTGTCAATGTCGTATTGAACTTCTTCACTGTAATTGCGTGTCCTGCCCAAATCTCTTCCGATGAATATCTCATCGTTGTCGGTACCGAAAGTCATAGGGCCTAATTTCTCGCTCATGCCGTATTCTGTAACCATCTTTCTAGCAATATTTGTTGCCCTCTCTATGTCATTTTGTGCTCCTGTGGATATGTCATTTAAAACAAGGCTCTCAGCGACGCGTCCTCCTAAAAGATGAACTATCTCATCCATCATTTCTGACTTTGACATGTAGTACTTGTCTTCCTCAGGAAGCAGCATCGTATAGCCACCGGCTCTTCCACGTGGTATAATCGTCACTTCATGAACAGGCGGCGTATTTGGAAGTAGCTTTGCAACGACAGCATGACCAGCTTCATGATATGAAACAAGCTTTTTGTCCCTCTCCGATATTACTCTGCTTCTCTTTTCAGGACCAGCTATGACTCTTGTAATAGCCTCTTCCAGCTCTACCATTGTTATCTGCTTCATGCCCTTCCTTGCAGTTAATAGTGCCGCTTCATTCATGAGATTTTCTATATCAGCACCTGTAAAACCAGGTGTTCTCCTGGCTAAAACCTTCAATGATACGTCAGGTGCAAGAGGTTTATTCCTAGAATGAACTTTCAAGATCTCCTCTCTTCCTTTGATATCTGGAACACCGACAGTTACATGCCTATCAAACCTGCCAGGCCTTAAAAGCGCCGGGTCAAGGATATCTGGCCTGTTTGTCGCTGCAATCACTATGATACCCTCATTAACGCTAAAACCATCCATTTCAACAAGCAGCTGATTTAGAGTCTGCTCCCTTTCATCGTGGCCACCACCTAAGCCTGCGCCTCTATGGCGTCCTACTGCATCAATCTCATCTATAAATATTATACAAGGCGAATTTTTCTTGGCTTGTTCAAAAAGGTCCCTTACTCTTGATGCGCCTACGCCTACAAACATTTCAACAAAATCAGAACCGCTTATACTAAAGAACGGAACACCTGCTTCACCTGCGACAGCTTTTGCAAGCAAAGTCTTACCTGTCCCTGGAGGACCTACTAAAAGCACACCCTTCGGTATGCGAGCACCTAAGTCCAAAAACTTTTTTGGGAACTTGAGAAATTCTACTATCTCCTGAAGCTCTTCCTTTTCCTCGTCAGCACCAGCCACATCATTAAACGTAACTTTCTTCTTCTCATCCGTTATCATCTTTGCACGGCTTTTGCCAAATGACATGACTCTGTTGCCACCACCGCCTTGCGCCTGCTGCATAAAAACATACCAAAGCACTACTAGAACAGCAACCATAAACAGCGTTGGCAAAAGCGAATACCACCATGGTGCGCTTTGAGGAGGTTCACTTTTAACAGAAATCTTGCCTTCTTTTATATATGGCGTTAGCAATTGCATAAACGAAGACACTTCAGGCACATTGCTACTAAATGTAGTACCGTCTTTTAAAGTGCCTGTCACACTTGTACCTGATATTGTCAACTCAGAAACATTGCCTTTTATTACTTGGCTGTAAAGCTCTGTAACATCAATTGTCGTCGGTTGTTTTACATTATCAGTATATAATTGTACCATTGCATATAAAGCAATAATTATCAGTATCCAAATAACGATACCTCTGATCGTTTTATTCAAATATGGCCCTCCCTTCAAAAGCCGTATCACTTAATTTATAATACCATATAGCACATAAAAAAACAAATCTTAACTGTACAGTTCCGGCTTCAAAACGCCAATAAAAGGAAGATTTCTGTACTTCTCGTCGAAGTCCAATCCATACCCCACGACAAATTTATCAGGTATCTTAAATCCTACGTAATCAACCTTCACATCAGCTTCTCTTCTCTCAGGCTTATCAAGTATCGTACATATCTTAAGGCTCTTTGGTTTTCTTCCAAGCAGCGTTTTCCTTAAATAAGATAACGTCAAACCGCTGTCTATTATATCTTCTACTATAAGAACGTCTTTGCCTTCAATGCTTATATCAAGGTCCTTAATTATCTTTACAATTCCTGATGAATGAGTAGAACTTCCATAGCTTGAAACAGCCATAAAGTCAAGAGATAGCGGCAAGTCTATGCATCTGGAAAGGTCAGCCATAAACATTACAGCTCCTTTTAAAACCCCTACAAGCATCAGTTTTTTACCTTCGTAGTCCTTTGTTATTTGACTGCCAAGCTCTTTTATTTTCTGCTTCAACTCTTCCTCCGTTATCAATATCTCATCGATGTCTTTTGCTAGATTTTCCATCAATTTTCCTCCTTAACCATCTTTAATATATTGAATAGACAGTACTTTTTTTGTACCATCCCTTACTTTATATTTATCGGACATTCTGTATCCGACTATCCATACTATGCAATTATCAATAGCAAGTAAAGGTATTTTATCCCTCATTTCTTTCGGCACTTTTTCATCAATAAAGTATTCTTTTAATGTTTTTGTGCCTTTCATGTTTAATGGTGCAATATAATCTCCACTTCTCCTGTACCTTAATGTTATATCGCCATCCAGCATGTCCATATCAAATAATTTATGGTATTTCCCCAAATTAAACCCTTCTACAGCTTCTCTATCTATTATTTCCGCCTTATAAGTACCTAAACATCCTGCATCAGTAATGCCGGGTATTTTTAGCTTTACTTCAATCTGATTAGGCACTATAAATGTTCTTTTTCTAAATATAAGATTATTATAGCTTTTTATAACTTCGATTTCAAAGGGTAAATCAATTTTTGACGACGTCTGTTTATCAATAAGCTTCAAAGCATCTTCTACATGTTTGTACGTAAGCTCATTTGTATCACCTCTTATAGCCTTATAAGCCATCCTTATAAGCCTTTTTTTAAGCGAATCATGCAGTTTTTTTATTTCATCGATGTCTAACATCACACTTTCCTCATTGAAGATTGAAATCTTTTTAAATATTTTCTCACATTCTTCATTCAAGTAATCTTCATCATCTAAAATTATCTGAGATGTTCTATATAAATTTTCAACTATGTCTATGCCGAAATTTTCTTCAATAAATGGTATCAATTTTAGCCTTATTCGGTTTCTTCTATACACATCTTCTTTATTTGTGGCATCTACCACAAACTTAATATTTTTTGATTTCAAGTAGTCAAGTATTTCATCTCTTGTCGTCCTAATAAGTGGCCTTATTATATTGCCGTTTACAGGCTTTATCCCGATAAGCCCTGCTGTACCTGCACCCCTCAAAATATTTAAGAGAATAGTCTCTGCAACATCGTTTTTATTATGGGCAACAGCAATCTTATCCGCATTGACTTTTTCAAATATCTCATGAAATGCTTTATACCTTACTTCCCGTCCAGCAGCTTCCTCTGACAAGCCTTTTTCTAAAGCATATTTTTTTACATCTTCTTTAAATAAAAAAAATGGGATACCCATCCCTCTACAGACGCCCTCTACAAATGAGGCATCGTTGTCAGCATCAATTCCTCTTAACATGTGGTTCACGTGAACCACGTACAACCTAAGATTGTACTTTTCTTTAAACTCAGACAACAAATTTATAAGGCAGATTGAATCAGGACCACCCGATACACCTACCACAATGCTATCTCCCTTGTCAATCATATTATACTCTTTTATTGTTTTTACGGCGCTTTCTATCATACGTATCCCCTACACAGCCAATATCATAAGTATCACAAATATTATCACTGATATAAAAAGCATATAATTTAAATACAGTGACACTCTCTCATTGAAACAGTTATTTTTAAAATTCACGTACAATCTATTTAAATCATATGTCCCATTCAGTGCTTTCATAATGGCGATATAGAATCTCCCCAGCTTCTTTTTTGAATATTTAAGCACTTCTGCTATTGAATGTGAATCATGACTCATCAATTGCCCTGTAACAAGGTATATAAAAAGCATACCAGCTTCAAATGAAAGATATCCTGAATCTGCTCTTCTTAAGCCCACTCTCCAGCTGGCCCTATCAAAATCCGGAGTGAATTCTTTTACGATATCATTTGCACCCGTTGTAGAGCCATAATCAATAAGCACTATACGCTCCTTTTTTTGATCAACCATTATGTTAGATGGCTTTAAATCCGTATAATATATACCTGCTCTCTTTAACTCAAGAAGAATATTCAAAATCTCAATTAATATAAGTGATGCATAATCTATGGCAATACCTCTTTTGGCTAATCTATCTAGATTGCATCCTTCAATGTACTCAACAATAATATAATGGTATATTTTATTATACAATAATGCATCATCTAAATCAAATATATAAGGTGCAAACTTACAATTTTTCAATGATGACAACACTTTAAATTCCCTTGTTATGCTTATTAAGTCATCGCTTATTTTCAACGCGTATTTAAAGTTGTTTTCGTCATATACAAGGTACACATCAGCTACACCGCCACATCCAAGCCTTCTATCGACTATATATTTGCGGCCATTGTATATGCCTACTAAAACATCACCGTTTTTTAACATTACACAATATATCTCATAGTATTTATTTCATTTTCAAAAAGCGATGCAGCTATTTCTATAGCATAATACGTCGGTGTGTTGCCACCTGCTTTAACGTCATCAAGACAAAATTCTATATCTGATATCCTTGCAGTAAAAGGACAAAGAATCTTGGCATAAACGTTATTTTCACCCGGAAATCCTATTAAACACAATTCGCTTTTGCCCCTTCTAGCTTTGAATGTACTTAAAAGATCCGTAATACCATTTACGGCTTTTTTAAGCTTGTTCTTCATGCTGCCACTTAGATCAAGCAAAATAGCACATTTAAGATTAGACATATCAAGAAGTTTATCTATGTAGTCTATAATCTGAGACCTTAAAACAGGATGCAGCCCTTCTATGTTTTTACCAATAAGCCTCATCAATTCGCTATCTAACGTCTTGTATATAGTTTTTTCGGCTGATTTCTGCGTAATTGCCGACAAAGACTTTATAAATTCATCAGAATATATTATGTCATATACACCACCGCCCCAATTTGCTATATCCTTTATTTCTTTATGAGACAGGATCCCATCATCAACGATGCCTATCGCACTTACAGTAATTCCTTTTTTATTGGCTAAATACGCAGCATCCGCCGGATTACCGCCTACATTGGACTTTCCGTCTGTTACCACAATAATCTGCCTAATTGACATCTCAAACACTAAAATCCCTCCATAAGATTTTTTATTATTGTTGCCATCTTATGGAAGGATTATTCAGTGCTAAACATGCCTCTTCCAAATTTTGATAACTAACACCGTCATATCATCTTTCGGCGCATTTCCACACAGATCTAAACATTTCTTCATTATAACCTCTGCCATATCTTGAGGATTTCTCATGTCCAAATCTTTCAAAAACCTCGACATATTGTTTTCCTTGTCATCACCAAAACAGTCAAGCACACCATCTGTAGCCAGAATCACAAAATCGCCATCCTTTAACTTTCTGTCATGAATATCCGCGTCAACATCTTCTAGAATTCCAATTGGTAGTGAGCTTGACTCTATCACATCTATATCCCTTCCACTCTTTATGAAAGTAGCTGATGCTCCAATTTTTATAAACTCTGCATCGCCTGTAAACAAATCAATAAATGAGATGTCAACTGTGGAAAACATTTCTTCTGCAGATCGCAAAGCAAGTATGGAATTAAGTGTTTGAACAACAAGACCTTTATCAAAACCTGCTTCAATAAATCTTTCTAGAAGTGATATTGTCGTACTGCTTTCAGATGCCGCTCTGTATCCAAAACCCATTCCATCGCTTAATGCCGCCATGTATTTCCCGCCTTCTAATTCCATAAATGAGTATGTATCACCTGAAATCTTATTTGCACTTTTGCTGACCTTGCTAATCCCTGTTGACACCTGATAGCTTTCCGCTTTAGTAAGTGTAAGTCCACATCTGCCTTTATTATTTATTGAACACAGCGTGTTTTTCCTCTCGTATTTTTCACCCATTATCTCAGAAACAGCCGGAATAACCTTTCTCTCGCACTCTTTTGCAGCATAGCATGCCTTTTTATATATCTTTATGACGACATTTCCATCACCAGAATCATATACAATGACATCATCGACTGAAATGCCCCTTTTATCTAGTTCTACCATAAGATATTGTTCAAGCTCATCCTTAAACGTTATATTCATGCTTATGTCATCCGCCATGTTGGATATGACGGCAGAAATGCCTTTTAACTGATTTGAAACGATGTTCTTAGCATCTTTAAGCCTTTCCCTCCATTGCATGTTGATCTTATAAAGCTGCAAGTTGTGTTTAGTGCAATTAAGAAGTTCAGGGAACCTTATACACCTTTTGTAAAGTTTATTGTTTTCAATGTTGCCAGCTCCTTCTAAATTTTCCACCAAGTCAAACATGCTCTTGTATGTAAAATAAAAATCTTTGTCCCAACACGTTTTATACATTGCACAATCCGTACAAGTCTTATTTGCTATCTCTTCAAAAAGGTACGATATATCTTTATGGTCGAGAATCTTTTCATTAGCTTTCTTAAAGCTCTTTCCAAGCTCATCAAAAACTTCAGAGTACTCTTTCAATTTGTCTGTTACGACTTCTTTCAGCTTCACACTGTAATTGCGCTGGCTTAAATCTTTATTGCCTTTTACAATAAACAAGAGCTTGTCCAAATGTTTTTTTCGTACAGCTAGAAATAACGCCGATGACAATGCTAAATCATACGGATTTATCAGCATATTTGAATATGCATTCATATAAAATGTCATAATAACTGTAGCCACTAAAAAGCCCAACACAATACCAATTCTGCTTAGCTTTTTCATGCTACCGGACAAAAGACCAGCAAATCCATATAATCCAACAGATGTAGGAGTATTAATAAGTGAAAGGCTGCCAATGAGGCCTATCGTAGTTCCGACGCTTGCTCCTGTTCCAACCCCTCCAATGTACGAGCTCATCAATATAATTAGTATTCCAACTGTACTATTTAATGTAAATTTCCATACTTTTATATTGTTAAGTCCTAAAATTAAAATGCCTAGTAGTATACATAACGAGATTAGCTCTTCATTTGAAATGACTTTTCTATTTGAACTACTTAAAAGTGATATTGCTTGATTAAATATAAATATCATGAGCATAGCTATTATAGATTCGTAGATAGCGGTCATTATGTCAAATAGAAGAAATCCATAGGCTTTGCTGTAAATAATATCTACTGTAAGCAAGCACAAAAATGTTATTAAAGACACTTTAAAGATATTTTTACTTTTTACTTTAAATAAAGACTCAAAAAGCAGTATTAGAATAAATACAAAGAGATATTTTGTACTATTTACGCCCGAAAGTGTCAATGTGCCAAGGTAAATCCCAATTCCTGATATGAAGTACTTCCTTCTGAACATTATCAATGCCGCAAAATAGGCCACTCCAAATGGCAGCAGGTTATCCATAATCTGCGCTCTGCCGATTACGAACCCTATTAATGCAAATATTATAGAATTGATTGCAAACTTTATGTTGTCTTTTTGAATTTTCTCATTGTTTTCCTTCCTGCCAATTCTCGAATAAGGAAGTATCTCAGTGCTTTGCATTTTTACCACCACCGTTATTTTTTTAATGATTATACCATCTAATTACAGGTAAAATTTGTAAATTAATGGTGGCTGTACAAATTTTTTAACGACAATTTATTTAAATAAAATAAAAAAAGCTACAAACATTGTAGCTTTTAAAATTTATAATATTCATATTTGGTGACCCCGACGGGATTCGAACCCATGTTACCGCCGTGAAAGGGCGATGTCTTAACCACTTGACCACGGGGCCTAAGACAAATCATATTTTATCATATTTTGTAGATTTGTCAACAAACAATTTTTGCCGATTATTTTTTGCCGTAAAATATGTCTATATATTCCGCATTATACACTTCTCCTTTAATATTATATGCAGTATTTAGGTAACTTACTACATCATAAATATCTATATTTGATTCATGATGGCTTCCTCTTTGACTGTGCATTTCAGCAACTCTTTCTTTGCCAGATTCATTAAGCTCTGTTATTAAAATTTTACCATCACATTTGCACACCCTTACCATCTCGTCAATTGCTTTCTTGTAGTCCTTCATATGATGCATAGCATTGTATGACGCAACGACGCCAAAAGATTCATCGAGAAAAGGCAAATGATGTGCATCGCCTTGGATAAACACAATTTTCCCATCGCCATTAACAAGGTTTGTGCTTTCTCTCGCTTTTTTTAAAATGTTTATGTCGTATTCGATTGACACAACGCAGTACCCATATTTTGCTAAAGCATATGCCATGCGAGCTCTTCCAGTACCTACATCAAGCACTAATTCATCGCCTTTTCTCAATTTATCAATAGCTAATTTTAGATCGTCTTCTATGTTGTTCGCCACATAAACCACCTCTATATTATTTCACAGCATATCTACAGCTTTTTTCAATTTATCAGCCACTTCTGATGCAACTTTCTTAAGTTTATCATCATCAGTAGAACCTATTGCTTTTTCAGGGTCAATTGATGACACGACTACATTGCCACCCTCTTTTTCATATACGATCACGTTGCATGGCAACAAAAGCCCTACCATAGGATCTATATTCAATACTTCATATGCATAATAGGGATTGCAGGCGCCAAGTATTACATAATTCATCATATCTTTACCTATTTTTTTCTTCATTGTTTCTTTCATGTCTATCTCTACTAAAACGCCAAAGCCTACTTCTTTTAAGGCTTCCTTCACTTTTTCTATTGCTACATCAAATGAATACGGTACTTCTTTTGTTATATCAAGATCCATATTGTTCACTCCTTTCTGATATTTTCATATCCCTGTATTTGCACCTATAATAGCATTCCCTGTTTCTCTTAGAGTAATTACACCTATCTTCTCTTTCAAAATTTTTCGGAAACTTGACATTAAGTTCCTTCTCAAAAAACTCCACTGCTTCCTCTATTGATAGCCTCGTACATTTTTTGCAGCACCTTGCCCCGCCGGCTTCACCAATACTTTTAAGCGCATTAGCGACTGCTAAATGCGCTTTAGATCTTTTAAGTGGTGTTAGAGGCGTCGCCTTATATATTACAGATATTGCTACACCTATTCCCACACCGGCTCCACATGCACCGTAATAGCCGCATGCTCCACCAGGAATTTCTTTGCCTCTATTTATTGCTTCTAGCACGTCATCATCAGAAGCTTTTCCTGTTAGATTTTTATAGGCAGTAACAATTGCTGCAGGAACCAATGCATGATGCTCAGGACCATGCATTGGTATCCTGCCGTCTGACATGATATTTTCTACAATCTCCATAGGATCTTTAGACTCCGTTGATAAACAGTACTCCTTTATGACTTCAATTCCGTCCTTTGCGTGACATGCGTCGCAAACGTAGTGCCCATCCGTACAATGGGCAAGAGTTAATTCTTCTGTACCACAGTATTCGCATCTTTTCAAAACTGGTTTTTCCAAATAGACCAGTGGTTTCCCACAAATCATACAATTTTCCATGAACTTTGTTTCGCAGCACTCCATCATTATCTCCTTTCATAGAGCTTACTTAAACTGCTTCGCAATCAACGAAGCTCTAAAAAACTATCACAACTCTTGTATATATCTTTCTGCACTTACAGCCGCAACAGCACCGTCACCTGCAGCAGTAACTACCTGCCTTATCTTCTTATCTCTTATGTCACCGGCAACAAAAACGCCTTTTACATTCGTCATAAGATCGTCATTGGCCTTAATATATCCATAATCATTTAAATCAAGTACGCCTTTGAATAAATCTGTCTTAGGTGTGAGACCGATGTACACAAATGCACCATCTACTTCTATATCATTTAACTCACCTGTTTTTAAATTTTTGTATGTTAATGACTTAAGCATACCATCGCCATTTGCTTTTACAACATGTGATTCCCATATAAAGTTTATCTTTGGATTAGAAAAAGCTTTTTCCTGCAAAACACTAGAAGCTTGCAAGTTGTCAAATTCATGTATAACCGTAATTTTATCTGCAATGTTTGTAAGGTACAGTGCTTCCTGTATAGCGGAATTTCCACCGCCAATTATTGCAACATGTTTCCCTTCATACATTGCACCGTCGCATATTGCACAATAGTGAATGCCTTTTCCTCTGAATTCAGCTTCGCCTTCAGCAGGAAGCTTTCTTGGCTGAGCTCCCATTGCAATTATAACCGCCTTTGGATAGTATATCTTGTCCTCTGTCCTTACAAATTTTTCGTCATCAGTAAGTTTTATCTCAAATACCTCTTTTAGATCATCTATAACTGCTGCGAAGCTTTCTGCCTGTTTTCTCATATTTTCTGTCAATTTCTTGCCTTCAATTTGCCCTTCAGTTCCAGGATAATTTTCTATATAATACGTGTTTGCTGCCTGACCACCTGTAGTGGATTCATCTATGACAACTGTCTTTAAGTTAGCCCTTGCCGAGTATAAAGCTGCCGTCAAGCCTGCTGGTCCTCCGCCCATTATAAGAACATCACACTCAACCTTTTCTGGCTCTTTATCTAAAAGTGAAAAACCTATTACTTTTTCTATAGCCTTGCGAAGATCTGGCTTTGAAATATACCCATTTAATCTCTCACCTGTCTCTTTTCCATCTTTGAAAAATACAAGTGTTGGGCTTCCTTTTACTCCAAGGCTTAAAGCAAAGTCTTTATTTCCTTGCCTGTATATCTCTACAAATTCCATGTGATCTTTATATACCTCAGACAATCTGTGAAATATTGGCTTTAACTGCGCACATGGTGGACAATCCGTCGAATAAAAATCCACAACAACAGGTTTTTTAGAATTCAATACAACTTCTTCAAATTCATTTGCATTAATCTCTCTTACCATGAATTCATCCTCCTTAAAATTTTTTACTCTTGAATCAAAGCATCATCTTTGTAATACTCAACACCTAATTCATATAATTTTTTTATGTCTCTACAATCAGGAGATAATACACTGCCGTTTCTCTCATTAGCCACTACGCCGCATCCGCCGCCGCAAACTAAGCTTACTGGGCACTCCTTACACTTAGGAATATTTAAAACATTTCTCTTTTGCCACGGTGCAAGTTTATCTTTAAAAATCTTTCTCTCAGGATAAAAAGTGCCTAATCGATAATCTTTTCTACCGCAGCTTGCAGTACAACCATATATATCGCCATACAAGTCATAAAGCCATTCCTTTTTACCTGCTGGACATGTATCAAATGTAGGTGAATACATAGTACCTGAAACAAGAACATTTCTCATGCCTTTAAAATCAGGCTTATGAAATTTTTTGAGTATGGGATATTTCTTAGACAACTCTACAAATGTTGCCCACTGTTCTACTTGCGTCATAAGGCTTTGGTGGTTTAAGGAACATTCAAACAGTTCATAATTTCTGCCTATCTGTGTCTTAAATTTATCACCATCTAAATCAAGGTATCCCTTATTGTCAAGAATTTCTGCCAATTCTGGCAAATAAGCGTAATTATCTTTGTCGACAACAACCCTTAAGTTTACAGGCATGCCATTTTCAATAAGGCTGTCAATCCCCCTTAAAATTTTTTCGAAACTGTCTCCTCCACCTAATAATCTTCTTCTTTTGTTATGAACATCTTTCGGTCCATCAAGAGTTACCTGTATTTCTTTTACATTCGCTTTCTTAAGAATATCTATATATTCCAATAAGTTGTATCCATTTGTAACTGCAGCTATCTCATAGCCGTACTCTTTGCTTTTTTCTACAATATAATCTATTATCTCCTTTTGAACGTCTGTATCTATAAATGGTTCACCGCCAAAAAGAGTGATGTACGGCTTTACTTTCTCACCTTTTAACCTTTCATTTATATCATCAAAAAAGGCATCTACAGCCTCTCTCGTTATTAAATCTTTCTTTGTTGGTATACCTCTTTCATAACAATAGATACAAGAAAAATTACATCCATATGTGGGTACCAGCAATATCTGTGTTGGTGACTCTTCCATTATTTCCTTAAATTCTTCATATGCTTCGTTTAACCTTAAATCCTCATACTCTTTATCTTCATATACATATCCTCTGTCAATCACGTAGTCTAAAAAGTCAATGTCATCAATATCTCCGCCTGACTTTATATCATACAATTTATTGATTTCATCTTCTGAAGCGATATCAGAACTGCCTGATAGCAAATTTAAAATAATATAACTATTTTTCTCTTCACTAAAAGGTAGAATCATGTTATACTTACTAAAGTACAATAAAATCACTCCTTAATTTATGCGGTAGGTAAACTACCGCATTTTTTTTAGTCATGGCAGCCTACAACCAGCTTTGATGACTTTGAGCAGCATTGTGCAACACTGCTATTCTGTGTTGTGCAGCAATTAGCATTCTTATTTGTTACAGCTTTCACCTAAATCACCTCCTTTTAATGGATTGTCATCTCTTAAATCCCTTAATAGTTATGCTAGCAACAAGATATCCATTTTTCTTGTATTCTCGCCTTTTCAGATATTGGACATCTTTAAAACCGGCATTCTTTATAGCTTTAATATAATCTTCCTCCAGTATCGCACCGCCGAAACAGTCTGCCCACGCATCAGGGTCATTTACGATTTCCTCAGGAAGTCTATCTATCGACACTACATCAGAAACAACAAACCTTCCACCGTCTTTTAACACCCTGTATATTTCCCTATAAACCTTCTCCTTGTCTTTTGCATGATTTATAACACAATCGCTTATGACAACGTCAAATTTTCCGTCTTGAAGCGGTATATTTTCTACGTCGCCTACAATAAATTCAGCATTTTTTATGTTCAACTTTTCTCTGTTTTTTTCCGCTTTTTCAATCATTCTCTTAGTAAGATCTAGTCCCACGGCAATGCCTTTTTCGCCTATAGTCTTTGCAGCATTGAGAATATCATTGCCTCTTCCGCACCCTAGATCAAGGACATTCTCACCTTCTTTTAATTCGGCCAGCACGATATTTTTGCCACCACAGCTTAAATTATCTTCTTCCTCCGCTAATTTTTCATATCTATTTATGATGTTTTCCTTTGCGTCCACTATTTCACCGCCCTTTATAACAACTTTACATATCCCCTATATAGGGGGTGGTACTTTAAAAATAGTATACCACATAAGATTATCAAAGTAAATATAAAAACTCTTTTAACATATTTAACTAATCTCTTTATAATAAATTGATTATGTGGAATATTAGAATTTGGAGGTGTTTTTATGAAAATAACCGCAGTTTTACCTACACAAGATATGGCAGGAGCATTAGTTGATACATTGAAAAAAATGGGCTTTGACAGAAATGATATGATAATAACAGATATGAAAAAATCTGCGCAAGATATGGACTTTATGGTTGACAACGTTGTTGATATAAAGTCTGAAAGAGAAGGTTTCGGCGAAAGAAGACCCTATACTGATTTTTACCTCGATGATGTTGATTCAGGAATATTAATAACAGTTGAAGCACCTAAGAAAGAATTATCAAAAATAAGAGAAGCAATGGAGCAGTGTGGTGCTACAAACATAATCCAAAAATAGCATCAAGACGGGGACTTCGCTTTAATTTTAAAGGCACTTCCCCGTCAAATTTATTTATAGGAATTTAAGAAGATTAAATGATCATTTATGTATTGCATGCAAATTTATCATATAGTATACTATGTACAAATATGGAGGGAGTGTTTTTTATGAGTGAACAAAAAGCCATAATATCCGTTATCGGCGTAGACAGAGTAGGAATAATTTATAATGTATCCAAATTATTAGCAGAAAGCAACATCAATATCTTAGACATCAGCCAAACTATTTTAAAAGATATTTTTACAATGATCATGATAGTTGATATTAAAAATTCTATAAATGACTTTAACAACTTAAAAGAAGATCTTAAAAATTTAGGCGAAAGGCTGGGAGTTAAAATCGACATTCAGAAAGAAGACATATTTAGAGCTATGCACAGATTATAAACTTAATTGTTTTAGCTGAAAGGAATGATTAAAAATGGGGTTTGCTTTTGAAGAAATAGAAGAAACTATTAGAATGGTTCAATCGGAAAAACTTGACATCAGGACCATAACCATGGGAATCAGTCTCAGAGATTGTTCAGGCGAAGACGCAAATGCAATATCTAAAAAGATTTATGATAAGATTACGAAAAAGGCTGAAAATCTAGTAAAAGTAGCTGAGGAGTTAGAATCTGAATTTGGAATACCGATTGTCAATAAGCGTATATCTGTAACGCCTATCGCCATCGTGGCAGATAATATTAAAAAAGAAGACTTTATATTGATAGCATCATCTTTTGATAAAGCAGCAAAGAACGTGGGAGTAAATTTTATCGGCGGATACTCAGCTTTAGTACATAAAGGATTTACAGATGGCGACCTAAACCTTATAAACTCAATTCCGCAGGTACTCAGTGAGACAGAAAGAGTTTGTTCATCTGTAAATGTAGCGACGACTAAAGCAGGCATAAACATGGATGCAGTAGCTTTAATGGGAAAAATAATAAAAGACACAGCAGAACTTACAAAAGAAAATGACGGCATAGGTGCTGCAAAACTTGTAGTGTTTTGCAACGCACCAGAAGATAACCCCTTCATGGCAGGCGCTTTTCATGGCGTCGGCGAAGGTGAATGTGTCATAAACGTAGGTGTAAGCGGACCAGGTGTAGTATTAGCAGCACTTTCAAAACTGCCAAAAAATGCAGATTTCGGTCAAATATCTGAGACCATAAAAAAGACGTCATTTAAGATTACTCGAGCCGGTGAATTGATAGGACGCCTTGCAGCAAAAAGATTAGGCACATCATTTGGTATACTTGATTTGTCTCTAGCACCGACACCTGAAATAGGTGATAGTATAGCAAACATATTAGAATCAATGGGGCTTTCAAAATGCGGTTCACATGGTACAACGGCCGCACTAGCCCTTTTAAACGACGCCGTAAAAAAAGGCGGTGTCATGGCATCATCATACGTTGGAGGCTTAAGTGGTGCATTCATACCTGTAAGTGAAGACGCTGGAATGATAGACGCTGTTGAAGCGGGTGCCTTATCACTAGAAAAACTAGAAGCCATGACATGTGTATGCTCTGTAGGCCTTGACATGATCGCAATTCCGGGAGACACGCCTCCTGAGACCATATCAGCCATAATAGCCGACGAAATGGCAATAGGAATGATAAACAAAAAGACCACCGCTGTAAGGATTATCCCAGCTCCCGGTAAAAAAGAAGGTGACCATGTAGAATTCGGCGGACTTTTAGGGCATGCACCTGTTATGAAAGTAAACAGTTTTTCACCGAAAGATTTTATAAATAGAGGCGGCAGAATCCCTGCACCGCTTCATAGTTTAAACAACTAGTGCTATAATATAAGCAAGTAATGTTTTAAGAGAACCATATTACGAATAGAAGTACAATACATTATATGTTTGGATAGGGGATAGTGTTTGTAATAATAAAAAAAGCCCAATGGTATCCATCAGGCTTTTCCTAAAAAGTATATGTTAAGCATATCTTAAAACTCCATCCTCTGAAAATACAAATTTCTGTCCATTAACATAAAATGGTCTTGAAGTATCTATCCCCATTTTATCCAAACCTGTTTTGATTTTCTCATACACGTCATGACTTAACGAAGCCATTGGCATTTGACCATTCGCTACACGTATTAAGCAGTCTACTGCACCGCCTATTTTAGTTAAATAATCATATTTTTCTGGTCCCCCTAATTTATATATAACATTTTGTTGATTTTTTTCAATTTTCCAAAGTTGAGCGACTTGTTCTTTCGTTAATTTTGACATGTCAGGGAATCCGTATTTATCAACAGCATAATTTATCATCTGATTTATATAATCCGTTATTCCTTTGCTATAATTACTGCCTATCGGATTTGAACCCCAAAACATACTAATAGAACTATCACCAACATGCAATACAACATCCTGCCCAGAATATTCACCAAGGCTTATTGTGGTTCCGGGTGTTAAATTAATGGAATTTTCTTGAACTTGTGCTGATTCAATAGTTTTTGAACTTATATATGCTGTACCTAAAAAATTCAAAGGATTAAATTCACTTACGTCGTAATATACATTCTTAAGCTGTTTAGATTCGTCGTTTAGACTCTCTGCATATAAATTGTCTTGTGGCGCAAAGTTAGGCATTCTTTTGTTAACTTTATTACCTTGATAAATTATTGATGCATACGTATTATAAGCTTCTACTCTCAAAACGTTCACCTCCATATTTTTTTAAGGGGATATACCCTATTATTTAAACAACCTATCATCATCTTACACAAATATATTTTGTTTTCATTTGATTTTTTATATTTTTTGTACGATTTACACCGCATTTTATATATCGGTATATTAGCGTAAATACCTACACTGTCATTGAATAATATATTTATATGCGAAATAAATATTCGGAGTCCATTTTGCGGTTGGAGTAAAAAGATGTTCTATTCCAGTTGAAATACCCCATTGTTGTTTTACAGATAAAGTATTTTCAGGAATATTTAGAACATAATCCAATCCTGGATAAGTTTCATATCGAACTCGTGTCTGTGGTGTATAAATGTATTTATGCTGTCCTGACCAGCTTCCAATACCAGTACTATCGATCTGTATATACTGTACAACGGCTGTGTCTGGGATACTTGCGTCATTGCTTATGCGCATTTAGACTATAAAGCTCTATACTTATTGAACAAAAAACATTTTGAAAATCAAATTGCAAGTATTATAATCATTGTATTTTGAAGGTTTTCTTAAATCTTTGATGCATTGTTAGGCTTTACTTTTGATGCCCGAGAGCTTACCGGTAATTCTCTTAATAACTATAATAGACTATTACATAAATTTGTCAACTGTCCAAAAGTACTAATTTTTTATGTCACAAAATACGGTTCAGATGTGTTTATATAATGTAAGTCTCATGTGGGAGGTGTTCAAAATACTTGACTCATTCAAAGATATCTTTGAAAAATACTACTTTAAGATCTACCGACAAATAGCTCTTATCATAAATGATGATGACAAAGCACAAGATATTGCACAGGAAGTTTTTATAAAGCTAATTAAAAACCCTCCCCGCGATGATGAAAATATAGGAGGCTGGTTGTCGAAAGTGGCTATTAATCAAGCACTAAACTTCATCCGCTCAGAAAAAAACCTTAAGTCAAGGGAAATAAAAGTATTTCAGTTTAACGACGATTTTGTATCCCCTGAGGACGTGGCAATCGAAAAAATAGAGGTAGATAAAGTGAGAAAAGTCTTATCTAAAATGGATAAGCGGGATATGCTTTGTCTCGTGCTTAAACACTCGGGATATAATTATGAAGAAATTTCTATATCACTTGGAATAAAAAAATCATCTGTTGGAACAACAGTAGCAAGAGCCCATAAGAAATTTAAAGAGCTTTATGAAAAGGAGGTGTAGTATATGTGCTTCGATGAAGGGACACTGCAATCATACTTAGACGGTGAAATAGATGAATCACTAAAAGAACAGATAAAAAAGCATCTTGATACGTGCGAAAAGTGTTCAGTCAAGCTTAATGAGCTTAAAAATTTAAATAGCTTTTTAGATAAAGCCTTAAAGACGAGTTCTATTGATCTCAATGAAGCGTGGGAAAATCTAAATAAAAAGATCAATAAAGAAGAAAGAGGTGTATTTCATATGTTTAAAAAATACAAAAAATATATAGCAGCAGCCGCTGCGATAGCTGTAATCACAGCATCTATAGCATTGCCACCTATACAAAAAGTAGAAGCAGAGATATTGAGCCTATTTAGACTCAACAACTTTAAAACTGTCACAATAACACCTGATGATATACAAAATATCAAAAATAAATTTTATCAGACTGGAAATAAGGATATCGACTTAAAACAATACGGTGATATAAAAGTAATTGGTGACTATGGTTCATCCAAAGAATTCAGCAAAAACAACTTGGATAAAATAAAGTCATATGTAGGCTACAATTTTAAAATTCCTCAAGATGTGGACAGCTTCAAAATAAGAGACAGCATTTATGTAGAAAAAGGTCAATCTATTGAATTTAAATTAAATGTAGATAACATAAACAACCTAATAAAGACATTTGGAGGAAATAAGCTGCTGCCAGAGAACTTAAATGAAAAAACATTTAAAATAATTTTAGGCAATAGCGTGCATATATCTTCTACAGATAAAAATGAATCAGATTCTCCAAAAAATATAAGCTACGGACTTGATATAATGAAAGCCCCTGAGATAATCATACCAGATGGTGTCGATATTGAAAAAGTAAGAGATGCTGTCATAAATATGCCATTCATTCCAGACGACATTCGAAATCAAATAGCCAGCATAAAAGACTGGAAAAGTACAATACCATTGCCTGTGTCAGATGCAGAAACCATAAAAGATGTTACTATAAACGGCAGCAAAGGGATTGTAATATCAAGGAAATTTGATGTCTCCAGTAATTTAGAAGTATATTCAAATCTTGCATTAAATGACAATGGTGTAATATATTTATTCAGTGGAAATAATATGTCACCAGATGAGCTTATAAAAATAGCAGAATCAATGAGGTGATGAAATGATACTTGAGACTCAGAATCTCACAAAACAGTTTGATGGTAAAGGCGGATTTAAAGATGTAAATATTTCAATCGACAGTGGTATGGTTTTTGGATTTCTCGGCCCAAACGGTGCCGGAAAAAGCACATTTGTAAAAACTATGGTGGGGCTTTTATACCCCACCTCTGGTTTTGCTTGGATTAATGGCTTTCCCATCGGCACTATAGAATCAAAAAGAAAAATTGGATTTCTTCCTGAAAACTTCAAGTATTACGACTGGATGACAGGAAAAGAATTGATGAAATTTCATGCAGAATTATACAAGATGAAAAACTCAGATAAAAAAATTGAAGAACTTCTTGATCTGGTTAAGCTTAAAGGACATGAAAATAAAAAAATAAAAAATTACAGCAAAGGCATGCAGCAGAGGATAGGACTTGCCATTGCTCTTTTAAATGATCCGGAAGTAGTTTTTTTAGATGAACCTACATCAGCCCTTGATCCTGTTGGACGCATTGATGTGCGAGAAATAATAAAAAGGTTAAAAGACGATGGCAAGACAGTATTTTTAAACAGCCACTTATTAAGTGAAGTCGAAATGATCTGCGATGAAGTCGCAATTATAAACCACGGGCATGTAATAGCTGAAGGAAAGCTTAAAAACCTATTAAGTAAAAACACTTATGTGGAAATGGTTATATCAGATTATAATAGCGAATTAATCGAAAAGATTTCTAAGTTAGCATATGACATTGTATTAAAAGATGGCAAACTTACATTTAAAGTAAAAGATAAAGACAGTATTCCAGAGATCGCAAAAATTGTGGTAGATTCCGGCGCAAAACTGTATCAATTGGACTCAAAAACAAGTTCATTGGAAGATCTATTTATAAATATAGTTGGAAAGGATGAGGATGTATGCTGACAATAACTAAATACACCATTAAAGAGATGATCAAAAAGCGTGCTTTCCTCCTAATTGCAATGCTTACAGTAGGATATCTTTTTATTTATGGCTATGGATTGAGTTTAGCTTTTCATAGCAGCAGTTCCTTTATAGGCAATGTACCAGACATCGGCAAAATCTTACTTGAATCACAGCTTCTCTCCGCAGGGCTTTACTTTTCAAATTTTATAATCGCATTTTTGATAGTACTTACATCTGTAGGTGCCGTATCAGGCGATGTTGAAAGTGGCTCTATATACGCTTTACTGTATAAACCTCTTAAGAGGTATGAATACGTACTTGGCAAATTTATAGGGCTTGGCATAATCATCACTGTATACAGCACATTGTTGTTTCTTTCAGTAATAGGGCTTAATATCGCTTTTGGCACGAAAGTATACTTAGGATTAGGAAACGTCTTCCGTGCATTATTCTTTTTTGATCTTGGTCCAGTAGTCCTTTTATCATTAGTAATCGCCTCAAGTTCAATAATGTCAACTGTAAATACAGGTGTTTTAGCTGTCATGACATACGGTATTGCAATGATAGGTGGCATTCTCGAACAAATGGGATCATTTTTCACAGATGCAACAAGTCAAGGTCTTTCAAACGTTGGTATTATCACAAGCTTAATTTTACCTACAGATGTGATATTTAGAAAGATGAATGCAGAACTTCTTACTCAAAATACAGGCTTAAGCTTTCTTGCACAAGGGCCCTTTGGTGGTACTTCACAGCCAAGTCCTATTATGTTTGTGTACATCGCCTTCTATATCTGTTTTTTGCTGTATTACGGAACAAGGAAATTTGAAAAAAGAGATTTGTGATGTGGACATTAATAAATAAAAAATTAAACTGTGGAGGGTAAAATTTATGAAAAGTATACTGTCTGTTGAAAAAAGATGTGAAGAATTAATTAATTCATACGGAGAGTCATTACTCATAAATGTAAGCCCAAATATAAAGTTCTTTGATAAAGTACTGTCTAATGAAGAACTTGCAATACGTAAAGACAAAAATAAGCACATAATCTCAATAATAGAAAATTTAATAAGGAAAAATCATATATATGACAACTTAGTAAAAAAAGGTTATTTTTTTATAATATGCGATACAGATGGTTATGTGGTTAAGTTAATATATGATGAACAGCTAAAAAATTACTTTGATGCATTGCACTTTACGGAAGGTATTAGCATGAGACTTAAAGATTGCGGTACAAATGCAATTAATTTAGCTATAAAAACGAATAAGCAAGTTGAAATAAATGGAAAAGATCATTATTGCAGATTATTCAGTAATTGGTACTGTACTGCAGCACCTATCATAGATTACTACAGTGAAGAAATAATTGCATACATTGACATGTCTGTAGTAAACAAATCATACAACAAACTACGAAATACTATATTAAGTAATATCTCAAATTATATTGAAGAAATAATTATGTATAGACATGAGATTTATGCTACTATCAACAGTAGACTAAGCCTATCAGATAAATTGATTTTAACATATTTAGCAAATGGCTTGAATAGAAAAGAAATTATTAAGGAAATGAATATATCTGAAGCTACATTAAGAAGGTATATTGAAAAATTAAAAATCAAGTTAAAAGCACAAAATGATATTGTTTTAATTTTAAACGCCATAAATGCCGGTATTTTAGATACTTGTGGAAATATACTGTAATAAAAATAATCACATTTTTGAGCGAAATCGCTTAAACTTATGACATAGTTCGACATATATTGATAAAAAAATCGGCGAATTCAATAACTTCTCAACTGCATGATTAGAATATATAATATTAATTGAACATATGAATGGCCATTCTGAGTTCAATAATAGTTGAAGGGATGGTTTAAATGAAAAAGTTAGTATCAATTTTGCTATGTTTAGTGTTACTTATGTCAACATCGGTTGCACTTGCATCGGATAATTTAAATAAAAGTACTGTAGATTCTATAATAACTGTTAATCCGCAGAAAGGAGATGTCCAACCGAACAATGCTAATTCCATTGAGCCTCAAACAGCATATAATTATTCAATACCTAACTTCTACCTAGTAAAAGGCGAAGTGGCTTGGACGACGCAAAGTGGAATTGGCTTTTATTCTGATGGATCAGATCTTCCATTTTATGAGGACGATTTCCATATTTCTTTTAAGGCAAGTGGAAATCCCGTTAATTTATTCTTAGGTGTATACAAAATAGATGACTATGTAAACCACAGGACTGAAATAGAAAAAGATCCGACAAAATATGTGATTAGTTATAACATTATATATTCTGCAGGTGATCATAAAGTGAATTTTATGAATTTACCAAAAGGAAAATATGTATTTCTTTGGAAAAATATGAATAGCAGTAATTCTAGAATTGATATAGCAAATGCCGTACTAACTAGTGATTAAATTGTTTAATTTATGTTTCATTTTACAAAAATAGCAGATAAGAAATAACGGATATTTCTTATCTGCCTCATTTTAATACCATAAATACATAGAAAGGAAATTAATTTATGATATTTAAAAAACATAGAACTATATTGATAGGAATAGGATTTGCTGTTGTTATAGCATTGTTGTCCATATTCCCAAATACGGGAAATTTTTTAAACAATTTAAGGACATATGATTACCAGACTGGTTACATATCACCTGACTATTTTGATAAAATTATGTTGCAATTATCTGAAGATGGAAATAAATACATCGATCTCAAACAATTAGGGTATTTAAAGGTAAATAAAAATGATAAAGAAAAAAAATATGAATATAAACTAAACGATTTATACAAGCTCAAATCTGATGTAAATTATAATTTCAAACTGCCACAGGTAAATAACATTCTGAGCGTTCTTAATAAGATAGAAAGTAATATTTATGGAAATCAAATAATCGAATTTAATTTAAATATAGATACTATTAATAAACTTATAAAATCATATAAAAACAATAATGTATTCCCAGAAAACTTAAAAGGTAAAAACTTCAGAATAGATTTTTATAAAATAGTATATATTCACATGGATAATAGTAATGAATATAATTTTCCGGGTTCAATAAATTTTAGCTTTGAAATTAGAAAAATTCCAAAAATAGACGTTCCAGCTGGAGTTGATAAAAACAAAGTTAAATACGCTGTATCAAGTTTGCCTTTTTTACCGTATTATTTAAAAAGCCAAATCGCGGGTACAATAGATCTAAAAAATTTATTAGACATACCAGAATCAGCAAAAAGAGAAAAACTGGATTACACCACAATTAATAAAAATAAAGGTATTATAGTGTCGTACTATTTAAAAGATGCAAATGCTTTAAATAAAGACAAAGAAAAAAGCGTGAAATATCTCCAAATAGTCTGGATAGAAGATGATATTATATACCAAATGGAAGCAGCAGGCATTTCAGAAGAGCAATTATTAAAAATAGCAGAATCAATGCAGTAATCCCAGCCCTATTGTAATTATCTCTGCAACATTCATCATCAAAAAGTTTTTGACAGACAGTGGAAATGTATCTTTCTTTGTCTGGACTTTGTAAAACTCTTTTATGTTTTTATTTACAGGCACAAATGTCAACAATACAATAAGTGCCAATAAGGGCAGTACCTTTAAAACTACAAGAACCACAATGTCAATGTATGAAATATAGTATAATGCCTTAAATAATTTTAGGGCTTTTTCTTTTCCTATGTAAATAGGCAGTGTGTACCGCTTGTTTTCTAAATCATCTTCTATGTCGCATATGTTGTTCGCTAGCATGATATTTGCAATTCCCATCACCGCTGGTAATGATATAAAAAAGATCTTCATTGCGACAAATACATCAAACCATACATTGAAAATCCCACTGCTGTATGTAACATAAGCTATGTTTTTGTCATATACGTGAATAAACACAGATAAAAATACAATTACAAATCCCATAAAAAACCCTGAAAAAATCTCTCCCAGCGGCATCCTAGATATAGGTATAGGTCCAAATGAATACAAAATACCAACTGCAAATGACATCATGCCGATTAGAAGCACAACTAAGTTTGTCCGCAAATAAAGTATAAATCCTGAAGCGGATGCTATAAGAAGAAGTATGGCTATAGTTATTAAAACAGTTGACTCAGATAAATTATCTCTTACGATTGCGTTGTGTTTCTCATAATTGTACCCGTGCGTCTTATTTGCCTTTTTATAATCCATATAATTATTAATTGCAGTTGTAACCATATCAAATGATATCAGCGATATAAACATAAATAAAAAATTAACAGCTTTAAATTCATGAAAAGCGTACAATGCATATACAGTCCCCAGCATAAAAGGTGTTACACTGGCCGCCTTCGTCTGTATCTCCACTAATTTTAAAAAGCTCTTTACTGACATATTGTTTCTACTTCCTCCTTTTTCCCTTTTGATTTTATTTTAACATTAATTTAAAATTTATAAAATACAAATCATTTATTTTAAGTTTTCCACTCCTTCTATACAGTAACCATACTTTTTCCAATCACAATTACTGCATACCACATCAAAAACGTCTTTTTTTATAGAAATCTTCATCTTAGCCTTGACATCCTTGTACTTCATATACGTTCCGGGTTTTATTTGGAGAATGTTGAGCACAGCGTCATCCATATCCTTAATGCTATCTTTATGATGCTCATTTTTGCACACACCAGAGAAATTATGAGGACATTTCTCGCAGATGTTATCCACACTATCCACAAGCTTTATCAACACATCATCATCGCTTTTAAGTTTTTTCACAATTTTATCCATATTTTTGGTAAATTCCCTGTCATATCCCAATCCTTTAAAACCTAACATGCACAAAAGGTGATGTCCTCTTATAATCATTTAAAAGCCTCCTAAAATTTGCATAATAAAATAATACACAATGATTATACTACATTTTGAGGAGTTGATATTATGATAAGAAAAAGCAAGAAATATTATAAAGAGCCAATTGAAAAACACGAAACTGCTTCATGGGCAAACATTAAAGAAAACGCAAGTAAGGCAAAAGTCCCAATTCCAAATGAAATAGAAGTCATAAATGCTAAAGAATGGGTTGACGAAAACGAAAAGTAAAAGTATGGCCTCGTTGATTCGAGGCCATACTTTTTAAAGTTCTGAAAGTGCTTTGTACTTTTCGAATCGTTCTTTTGCGTCTTTGTACGACTCATCATACAGTTTTTGTGCCAAATCTGGGAAAAGCGTCTCCAATGATGAATACCTTATTTCTCCTTTTAAGAAGTCTATGTAAGACGCTGACGGTTCTTTAGAATCTAATATGAATGGATTTTTGCCTTCAGCTTTAAGCTCTGGATTGTACCTATAAAGATGCCAGTATCCTGCTTCAACAGCCTTCTTCTCCTCTTTAATACTTGTACCCATCCCTGACTTTATACCGTGATTTATGCACGGAGAATACGCAATTATAAGAGAAGGTCCTTTGTACTTCTCAGCTTCTGCAATTGCCCTTACTGTGTGATTCATATTTGCACCTAACGCAATCTGAGCCACATAGACGTATCCATAGTTTATAGCCATTAAACCTAAATCCTTCTTCTTTATCTTTTTCCCAGATGCCGCGAATTTGGCAATAGCCGCTGTAGGCGTAGATTTTGACGATTGCCCTCCAGTATTTGAGTAAACTTCGGTATCTAGCACAAGCACATTCACATCCTCGCCAGATGCCAGCACATGGTCCAACCCTCCAAAACCTATATCATACGCCCATCCGTCACCACCTATTATCCAATGGGACTTCTTGACAAGATAATCTTTCAGTCTGTATATTTCCTGTACTATTTTATTCGATTTTAAATTTTCATGGCTAATTATATTTATGATTTTACTTGATGCAAGTTGAGATGCTTCACCATCATCCTTGTTATTTAGCCATTCTACAAAAGCATTTTTCAATTCATCAGGTATCTGAGTTTTTAGCGCTTCGGCGATCAATTCTCCAAGCCTTTGTCTTATCTTTTTATTTGCAAGGTATATACCATATCCATACTCTGCATTGTCCTCAAAAAGAGAATTTGCCCACGCAGGTCCTTTGCCTAAATCATTAGTGGTATATGGTATTGATGGTGCACTTGCACCGTATATTGAAGAACACCCTGTAGCATTTGCTATTATCATCCTATCGCCAAACAGTTGTGTTAATAGCTTAATGTACGGCGTCTCGCCGCATCCTGGGCATGCTCCGTTAAATTCAAAGAGAGGCTTAGAAAACTGGCTTCCTTTCAAAGTCGTCTTTTCCATAATGTTGTCTTTTGGCTTGATTTTAACTGCATATTCCCAGTTATCAGCCTGGCTCTCTATTTCTCCTTCTGCCGGCATCATTACAAGAGCTTTTCCCGGTGCCGGACATACATCTGCACAGTTGCCGCACCCTGTGCAGTCAAGTGGGCTTACCTGTATGCGGTATTGAAACGCTTCAAGCCCCCTTCCTACCGCTTTTTTAGTCTCAAAAGTAGGTGGTGTATTTTTTACTTCTTCATCGTTTAACAAAAATGGCCTTATTACAGCGTGTGGACATACAAATGAACATTGATTGCACTGTATGCATTTTTCTATTTGCCATTGAGGTATCATTACAGCTATACCACGCTTCTCATACGCAGTAGTGCCTAATGGGAATGTTCCATCTTCCATGCCGGAAAAAACACTTACAGGCAAATCATCACCTTCATTTTTAGCCATAGGTCTTTGTATCTTTGTCAAAAATTCAGGTTCATCTTTGGCAAAATTCTCATCTTCTACGGCATTTACCCATGAAGCAGGAACATTTACTTTTTTCAATGATTCTAAGCTTCTGTCAACAGCTTTAATATTCATATCGACTATGTTTTGCCCTTTGCTGCCGTAAGTCTTTTGTATAGATTCTTTTAAATACCTAATGGCGTCTTCGAACGGAATTATATTGATAAGCCTAAAAAATACTGTCTGCATTATCATGTTTATCCTGCCACCAAGACCTACTTCTCTTGCAATAGATATTGCGTCAATTGTATAGAAATTTATCTTATTTCTTGCAATGTACCTCTTCATCGATGCAGGAAGCTTTTCATCAAGTTCTGCTTCACTCCACGGACAGTTTAAGACAAAAGTTCCACCATTTTTTAATCCTTTTAAAATATCATAATTGTATATAAATGACTTGTTGTGACAGGCTATATAATCAGCGTGATAAACGAGATAGCTGGACTTTATAGGTTTTTGTCCAAATCTCAAATGAGATATGGTCGTACCTCCTGATTTCTTGCTGTCATACTGAAAATATCCCTGCACATATAAATTTGTATTATCACCGATTATCTTTATGGCAGACTTATTTGCACCGACAGTTCCATCTGAGCCCAAGCCATAAAATTTGCAGCTTACAGTCCCCTGCGGCACAGTTTCTATTAATCTACCTGTATCTAAAGACGTCATAGTCACATCATCTTTTATACCTATTGTAAACCTATCTACCGGATTGTATTTTTTAAGGTTCTCATACACTGCTATGATTTGCGACGGCGTCGTATCCTTTGAGCCTAATCCATATCTGCCACCTACAATCAAAGGCTTATCTTGTTTATCAAAAAACGCCTTTATTACATCAAGATAAAGAGGCTCACCTATAGAACCAGGTTCTTTTGTCCTGTCCAATACTGCAATTCTTTTCACTGTATGTGGAATAACTTTCATGAAATATTTCTCTGAAAAAGGCCTATATAGGCGTACTTTAATTAGTCCAACTTTTTCACCTAATCCCAAAAGATAATCTATCGTCTCTTCAATCGTTTCACATACAGAACCCATTGCAACTATTACATATTCAGCATCTTTTGCACCGTAGTAGTCAAACAAATGATACTCTCTACCTGTCAGCTCTTTTATTTTTTCCATGTACTCCGCAACTATATCTGGTACCTTTTCATAAAACTTATTTGAAGCTTCTCTTCCTTGAAAGTATATATCAGGATTCTGAGCAGTTCCTCTGACTACCGGGTGTTCAGAATTTAGCGCTCTATTTCTGAATTCATTTACTGCATTGTAATCTACAAGCTTCTTTAGATCCTCGTAATCAATAACTTCAATCTTTTTTATCTCATGGGATGTCCTAAAACCGTCAAAGAAGTGTAAAAATGGCACTCTCGACTTGATTGCGCTAAGATGTGCAATGCATCCCAAATCCATGACTTCTTGAACACTGTTTGATGCAAGAAGAGCAAAACCTGTTTGTCTGCATGCCATCACATCCTGATGGTCTCCAAAAATTGATAGAGCGTGTGCGGCAACTGCTCGAGCACTTACGTGAAAAACGCCAGGCAAAAGCTCACCTGCAATTTTATACATATTGGGTATCATAAGGAGAAGGCCCTGTGATGCTGTGTATGTAGTCGTCAAAGCACCACCTTGCAAAGATCCATGTACTGCACCTGCAGCACCTGCTTCTGATTGCATCTCTACCACTTTGACAGTATCGCCAAAGATATTTTTTTTGCCATGTGCAGCCCATTCATCTACACTTTCTGCCATTGGTGATGATGGAGTGATCGGATATATGGCGGCAACCTCTGTAAAAGCGTATGATGCGTACGCTGCGGCAGTATTTCCATCCATAGATTTCATTTCGACAGTCATAAATATTTAACCCTCCTCTTTCAAATAAAACAATATTGAATTTTGCTAAAATTAGTATTTCATAAAAAATGATTATCATACACATTACTCTGGTTTGCTTTTATAGCCACATACACTTTGTCGGGTACAATCTAATTTTTTATCATATTGACAATCTTTTCATCGTAGAATATAATAGAATTGAAAAATGAGTGAGCACTCACTTAGGAGGTGCATAAATGAAAAAAGATGATATTACAACGGAAGAAAAAATCATAAATGCATCAATTGAACTTTTTAGCGAAAAAGGATTTGACAGTACAAAGACAAGTGAGATAGCCAAAAATGCAGGCATCGCAGAAGGAACTATATTTAGGTACTTCAAGACAAAAAAAGATATACTTATGTCGATAGTCACAAAAGCAATCCAATTTTTTTCTGAAAAGTTTATCGTATTACCTCTTAACAAAATACTCCATACTGAAAAACCGGAAGAAGAAATTCTTTTTGACCTTTTGAAAGACAGATATGAAATGATCACAAAAAATTTTTCAATAATCAAAGTAATAGGCACAGAAGCATTGACAAAAGAAAAAATACGCGAAAAACTAGTTGAACACGTTGCAATAAAGACCCTGGAAATAGGAGAAGAATTTTATCAAAAAGGTGTCGAAAAAGGAATATTTAGAGACTTGCCTCCACGTACCGTTGTCCGTTCGCTGTTTGGTTCTATAATGATGCTTATAGCTGAGCAGCAATTTCTGCCGGATGACAAAAAATCAAAAGACGTTGACAATGAAATAAGGATGATAGTTGAGATCTTTATGAATGGCATAAAATCGAGAAAGGAGCAGTAGTCTATGAAGCGTTTAATGGCGTTTATAACATTATTAGCCATATTAATATTCATCGTTTCAGGATGTTCAAATACAAATACAGATGAAAATAAATATTCTGGAACAATTGAATCAACGACGGTAAACGTTCAATCAGAAATTTCTGGACGTATCTTAAATTTATATGTTAGTACAGGTGAACAAGTTAAAAAAGGAGACAAAATAGCTTTACTTGATGTCAGTCAATATGAAGAACAAGCAAAAGAAGCCAAGGCAGCTCTTGATATAGCGAAATTAAAGTATGACCAGATTAAAAACGGACCTAAGGAACAGGCAGATATTGCAAGTTTAAACGTAGAACAAGCTCAAGCAGCTTATGATTTATCAAATCTCATGGTCAAAAAAGGCACTATCACATCTCCTTTAAGTGGCACTATTACAGACATATACTCAAATGTAGGAGAGATAGAGACACCTGGCGGTAATATTGCAGAAGTATCTGATCTAAACAATCTTTGGATTAAAATATACGTCCCAGAAAAGTATTTATATAAAGTATCGCTTAATAAAGATGTAACAGTAAATGTAAAATCCATTAAAAAGAATATAGGCGGCAAAGTCGTGTACATCTCTCCAAACGGCGAATTTACACCCAAAAATACTACTACAGAGTCTTCAAAAGAGGACATTGTATATGAAGTAAAGATACAAATCAAAGACCATATAAAAGAATTAAAACCCGGAATGCTGGCAGATGTGACTATATGATGAAGGTGATAGAATGGACTATGTCATAGAATTAAAAGATTTGACAAAACGCTTTGGCAGCATCACTGCTGTAGATAATCTTTCAATTAAAGTTCCATCAGGCAAAATTTTCGGGCTGTTAGGCCCTAATGGGTCTGGAAAATCAACGACGATAAGAATGATATGTGGAATAATAAGACCAACATCTGGTCACGGCACAGTCCTTGGCTTTGACATTGTAAAAGAAAGTGAAAAGATAAAAAAGTCCATCGGATATATGTCCCAGAAATTCAGCCTCTATGAAGATTTAACTGTTAAAGAAAATATGGATTTTTACTCTAGCATTTATGGACTTGATAAAAGGGAAAAAATCGAAAGAGAAAAGTTTATAACTAACATGATGGAATTACATGACCGTGAAAACCAAATAGTCGGCACACTGTCTGGCGGATGGAAGCAAAGACTGGCTCTCGGATGTGCCCTTTTACACAATCCAAAATTCATCATACTTGATGAGCCGACATCTGGTGTCGATCCTGTCTCAAGGAGGCTTTTCTGGAACACAATAAAAAAGCTCACATCAGAAGGGCTATCTGTATTAGTTACAACACACTACATGGAAGAGGCTCAAGAAAGTGACTTTGTCGCTTTCATGTTTAACGGCCATCTTTTGACGTTTGGCACACCTTCAGAAATCATCAAAAAAAACAATTCAAACAACCTTGAGGATGTCTTTATTAAATACGTCAATGAACATGGCGGTATGTACAAATTGTAATGAAAGGATAGTAGATATGAGTATTTCAAGGCTTTTTGCCATTATAAAAAAAGAATTTATACAGATAAAAAGGGATAAGCCAAGTCTAGTAATATCAATAATAATGCCTCTTGCTATGCTTTTTCTTTTCGGATATGCCGTCTCTACAGAAGTAGATCATATACCAATGGCAGTATTCGATCAAAGCAAGACGCAAGAAAGCCGGGATTTCATAAATGCATATAAAAATTCACTGTACTTCAATCCTGATTATTATGTAAACAATTTGGATGAACTCAACAATCTGCTTGATACAAGAAAAGTAAAAGCGGGACTTATCATTCCGCCAGATTTCTCTCAATATAAAAATAAGATGACAAACGTATTGCTTAAAATTGACGGTTCCGACCCTACAACAGCACGGACCGCATTGTCCAGCGGTATAATGGTTGCCCAGTACTTTTCAAACAAAAATACAGAGGAAGAGTTGTCTAAGAAAGGTATGCACATACCTAATATAGGTATAGACTTAAGTACAAAAGTCGAATACAACCCTGATTTAAACACATTGACATTTACCATACCTGGACTTTTAGGATTAGTAATGCAGAACATAACGATAATATTGACGGCATTTGCCTTAGTAAGGGAAAAAGAAAAAGGCACAATGGAACAGCTTATCGTGACACCTATAAAGTCAGTAGAGCTTATGATAGGAAAATTGATACCGTATATTTTAATTGGATATACAGATTTTTTGATGGTTCTTGCCTTAAGCATTTATTGGTTCCGCGTTCCCGTAAGTGGCAGCATATTTTTACTGCTCCTTTTAGGCTTTGACTTTATAATATGTGCTCTCGCTATAGGCATGCTTATATCGACAGCGGCAAAAACTCAGACACAGGCAATGCAAGGAGCTTTTATGGCACTGTTGCCTACAATAATTTTATCAGGCTTCATATTCCCGAGAGAGCAAATGCCCTCTGTCATAAGAGCCATAAGTGATGTCATTCCACTAACATATTTTCTCGATATATTAAGAGGAATAATAATAAAAGGAGTCAACGCAAACATATTATTAAGCCAAATCATAGTCATGACATCAATGGGATTTGCACTGCTCTTAATCGCTGTACTAAGATTCAGAAAGAGGCTTGACTAAGCCTCTTTCTCCAATCATCGGGCATTAATAAACTCAGACGAAATATTATTCATAATTTCGTATATTCTTGATGCATTTTCAAGTTTTGAATATTTCAAATTTATAAAGTTTGATTCCTTAATAAATTTAATATACTCATTAAATAAAATATCATATTTACTTGACATATCTTTTATATAACTTTCATCCCGTATATTAACTTTGTTATTATATATATCACTAATAACTTTATCTGTTGCTTCTTTTACATTATGAAGGAAACCATATTCAAAATATCCAACATTTTTATTATTCAGTTTTCCTTTTAAAATATATAAATTATTATATTGCACAAATTGCTCTAAATTCTTATAACTATCTTCTATCAATTGTTCATCATGAAAATCCTTAAATTTCACACTTTCTAAAATTGCTCTATTTTCATCCATTAGATTCGCATAATGGTAAAGATAAACCAATTCGTGTTTATAGATAAAATATTTAGAAATTATTATTGATAATAAAATTATTATCAATATATTTATCGATATAAATAAATATAGTAACTTTCTATTTTTTAATTTAACTATCATTAAATATCCACATCCCATCAAAAATCTTTACATTTCTATTTTAAAACTTTTTGTAAGTCATTCCAACAAAAGATTTTTGTAAGTTCTCGACATTTTTAACGCTTTTGTTTTAACAGCACAAATTGCAACTTTAAAATATCATATAGACAATCTTATTTTCTTATGTTATAATTTGTGTAGTTTAATAAGACCCTTTAAAATTAGTCCAGTGAGGCTAAAAAGGAGGAACGATATTTCTGCATATCTATATGTTTATCCTCCTTGAGAGGGTTTTTTTATGCCAAAAATTAAAGGAGGAATCGTCATGAAGAACAAATTTTACGGTATACAAGATATACCACCTATCAACGAAGCTGTTCCGCTGTCATTTCAGCATGTATTTGCAATGTTTGGTGCAACAATACTTGTACCTCTTTTGACAGGATTAGACCCTGCCGTAACATTGTTTACATCAGGACTTGGCACATTAATATTTCACCTAATGACAAAAGGAAAAGTTCCTGCATACTTAGGTTCATCATTTGCATTTATCGCCCCTATAATAGCGGCGACAAAAGCTTACGGCGTAAGAGGAGCTTTCACAGGTATGATAGCCGCGGGACTTGTGTACGTGGCAGTTTTCATACTAATAAGCTTAACCGGCATAGACTGGATTGAAAAGATTCTTCCATCTGTAGTAGTAGGTCCAGTCGTAATGATCATTGGCTTAAGCTTAGCACCTACAGCGATACAAGAAGCACAAAAAGATTTACCTACAGCTTTAGTTACAGCCGCTCTCGTAATAATATTCAGCATGTTTGGAAAAGGATTCATGAAAGTTATACCAATTCTATTAGGCACTATCGGAGGTTATATCTTCGCCATATTCAGAGGTCTTGTAGATTTTTCTCCCGTCGCTAAAGCATCGTGGATTGCTATACCGAAATTTTCATTCCTTATTGGTCATTCACCTGTGCTTGCATGGGGTGCTGTGACATTGATTGCACCTTTAGCATTAGTTGCAATAATCGAAGATTTAGGTCACGTTCTTGTAATAGGAAATATAGTCGATAAAGATTTAATAAAAGATCCAGGTTTTCATAGAGTGATGCTGGGAAACGGCCTAGCAACATCAATAGCCGCACTGTTTGGCGGTCCACCAAGCACGACGTATGGGGAAAATATAGGTGTTTTAGCTATGACAAAAGTATATAGCTCAAGAGTTATAGAAGGTGCTGCTGTCATAGCGATACTTCTAAGCTTTATTCAAAAGATAGGCGCACTTATACAGGTTATACCACAAGCTGTAATGGGTGGCGTCACCATAATCCTATTTGGAATGATTGCAGCCGCAGGTATCAGAACATTAGTAGAAAATAAGGTTGATTTTTCTGACAGTCGAAATTTGATAATAGCATCAGTAATCTTAACCCTCGGTGTTGGCGGCATTAAAATAGGATCAGGAAATTTCGTGTTTGAAGGCGTCGGTCCTGCAACACTAGCAGGCATAATCCTAAATTTGGTGCTTCCTAAGATTAAACTTACAAAACCAAAAGGTGAAAAATCGAAAGTAAAAGATGACAGCGTCATCACACAAGCGTAAAAAAAGGACTGTTGCAAACTATTTTAACGTAGTTTTGCAACAGTCCTTTTTTCTTTTTAAATCAAGTTTTTTTGCTTGTGGTGCTAAGTCCTTTTAGATTTAATACGTAGTTCATCTCAAATACAGCCGCTTCTATCAATTTGTCTATTTCCTCCTCTGTAAGCTTGTTTCCTACTATTTTCTTTATTAGATTTACCGCTTCTGCCTTTTTATCTGCGCCATTTCCTGCACCAAATTCTTGTTCTACTCCCCTTACAATCATCTTTGCTATCTCAAAATACCTTTTTGTTTTTTCAGTTCCTATTTTAGAATACAAGAAATTTATGACATACCCTAATGTGGCAAGTATTACAAGCTGCAGCCCTGCAGTCAATATTGTCATAATAAGATCCCTCATTTTCTCAACCTCCTATAATCTTTAATAATGCATCTGCAATATCTTTCCATTTTACATAACTTTCGGGATCGTAATAGTCAGAAATAAAGCCCATCTGGTGTAATTTTTCAATTGAATCCGATTTGCTTATTTGCTTAAGTCCTATGTTATTTAATATCCCATTTGATATTGATATCGCAAATAGATTTCGTTTGTTTAAAATCAGGTCTAAATCTTCCTTGTTGGTTATAAATCCTAATTCAACCAATACTGCCGTCATGTTTGTATGATGCAAAACGTAAAAGTTAGCGGTCTTTACACCTCTGTCTACTGTATTTAAATTTGTCACTATAGCTTGCTGTATACTTTTAGCTAATTTTTCTCCTAAGACACTACCGACATATGAATAAGTTTCAGTTCCTTTTGCAGTAGAATCTTTAAAACTGTTACAATGGATTGATATAAAATAATCTGCTTTGTTTTTATTGGCGATATCACATCTTTCGCTAAGTCCCAATGTAATATCTTTATCTCTTGTCAAGATTATATCTACATTATTTGCCTCTAAGATGTCTCTCAATTTAAGAGATACACTTAAGTTTATATCCTTTTCAAAAAATCCATTTCCAACAGCACCGCTATCAGATCCGCCGTGTCCGGGATCTACAACAATCAGCAATTAAAACCCTCCTTTCACTTTAAATATTTACTTCTTCTATAATATGTTTTTGGATAAAAAAATTTATATATTGATTGCATAAAAAAATCGGATATACACTTTTGGTATATATCCGATCTATATGTTTTATAAATTTTAGTTTTACGCCACAATTATCATCTTTTGATAGTTTTGAATTATATTAAAGACTCTCTCTTCTTCCTCTATCACTCTATTATTTTCGTAGTCAAATGCGTAGCATGCTCCATTTATAACTTTCGTCTGCAGTGCACCACTTGCACTTTTATTCCCTTTAAGATGCGGCGCGTCCATTATGCCTAATTTTATCGCTAACGATAAGGTATGAGGATCTGACAGCGGATCGCTGCACAATGTATTAAGCTCTCTTATACCATTAAGTATCACTTTTGTATCGTTTATAAGTTCCTCTTTCCTCTTTAAAACATCTAAATCTTGAGTAAAATCGAACATGCCAGATAAGGTATTTTTTATTACAGCTTTTACAATCTTTACACTTTCTATTATATCATCTGGCGTTGCAGCATGATGTGCTTCACAAAAACCTACAACATGATATATATGAGGTTTTATAGCCATGGAGAGATATGCACTTGAAGCAAGTTGCCCTTTCGCCTCAAAAAGATCCTGCGGCATGCTTGCAAGCCCTGCCCTAGCCTGTCTAAACACTCTAAAGTTATCGTCCTGAAGGCTTTCAACAAGCTCTATAGATGCCAACATCTTAGCAAGATCCATTTTAGGCGATGTGGTCGGTGGCACATTAAACATAAACTGTGCTATATAGTTTTTAACACCCATTTTTTTAGCATTGTATGCTGCAAGATAGCTTGCCGCCACATAAATGGCATCATGTGCATCCCTAAGTCCCCAGTGATGTGCTTCATTGACTTCTACGGGTATATTTCTGTCGGCATGCCACTTCATCAGCTTTTGGTTCTCTCTTATAGATTCTTCAACCTGTCTAGGTCCCCTCCCATCTAATACATTGTACCAGCAAAGGGGTATAGCAGCCCAAGCATTGTTTATCGTATCCTTTAGTATTTTAGCCATTTTAAAAACGTCATTTGTCCCACTGTAGCATCTAAGCAATGGATAATTTCCACGCCTTGATTCATCGTAAAGTTTTTTAAATTCTTCTTCTGATCTTATTGGCACACCACCTGCACCATCAAGTGCAGTATTATACTTTTTATCAAAAAAGTGCTCCTGTGTATTTTGATCAGGTGCTATTGATATCACATCGAGAACTTTTTCTTCCGCAATTCTCTTTACGCCTTCAAGCGTGTCATCATACGAAGGCAATCCGAAGTGATGCCTTATTATAGGGTATGGATAACTTTTCTCAATCCTTTCAACCACATCTTTACCATATTCTTTTTTACTATATACAGCTTTCTTTCCTCTTAGGTATGAAATTGTATACTCATCACCAAAAGTTCCATCAAAAATTTCTTCGAATATTCCTGACTCTCTTGCAACTAAACAATTTGGCTCTGTACCTCCAAATATCCATCTAATATTGTCTAACTCATACTTTCGTATATTATCTCTAAGCTCATTTAATATGGTTTTCAGTGCTTCTGGAGTCAATCTATAGCTTACACCTACTATATCAGGTTTCTTTAAACGCACTGTATCTACCAACCTATCAATAGATGTAGCAGGACCTAAAAATTCCACTTTATACCCTTCCTGCTCTGCAACCTTTAAAAACCTATATACTCCTGCAACATGGACATCATTTTCTATGGAAGCTGCAATAATATACTTTTTCATGCGACAGTGATCTCCTCCTTTAACCCCTCTATCATTTCCTTTATCTCTGCTACGCTTTTCCCTTCCAATCCTAATTTTCCTACTGTGCGCCCGATTTTCCAGTAATTTACCTCATGCAGGCATGATGCCAAATGGATTATAGAATCTATAGTATAAGTAGGAATACCTAATTGTCTGCCAATCGATGAAATAGGCACCAAGCTCATTGGCACATCTTCAAAAATGTACCTGCAATCAAGATTCTTTGGCGCTAATAAGCCTCTATAAGCATCTGTCTTTTGAATTGCATCGTACAGATTGTCTGCAACAACACCGTATGCATCTTTGAGCCAATCAAGCGCTGTAACAGCATTGACACCTAATGCATGGGCAACTGCTATTCTCTCTCTATCCATTCTTTCCAATATTTTGGCAACTGATGGCGATATGCCTTCCAAATAATATTGAAAATCACCTTCTGTAGTTTCTATTCGTGCAGAATTTAATAGTGTAGGTGCCGGATGAAATATAGAACCTATATTATTTAAACTTGTCTCTAAAACATTTTCAGCAGGTACTATCTGCGAATAAGCCAGTCTCAATAAATCAACAACATAATCAGCCTTCCAAGACGGTATAGATGCCAGCGAAACTACATCTTTTATTTTAAATATTTTCGACACGCCATTATTCGATCTGCAAGCATATATAAACGTATCTGTCTCTGCAATTACTACATTTATGTCATTTCTAATCTTAATAATATTGTAAAACTCTATCGCACCAAAAGTCCTTCCCGGATTCAAAACCATTATCTGATCATTTCTTAAGTGTGGTAGCATTTCATAAGCTATGTCACTGTGTCCAGACGCAGGAACAGTCACCATGATTATGTCTGCATCTCTTATAGCGTCTTCTATATCGTCAGTGACCATATTAAGCTTTGCAAATCCATCCACGACGCCTTCAAGATAAATACCACCATTATTTAAGATAGGAACTAATTTCTCACGAGATCTGTTGTACAAATTGACTGTAAAACCCATCAATGAAAGATGTGCCGCCATAGCCTGCCCACCGTTTCCGGCACCAATGACAGAAAAAATAGGTAATCTCATCTAAAAACCTCCTTCTATTTTAGGGTATTAAAAAAGCCATAGAGAAAATCTATAGCTTGAACCCGGTAACTAATAGAAGGTAGTTGTACCGAATATATTCATGCTATTTCCTCCTCTTTCAACGCTTACGAGGTTAGCTGACGGGTTAGGGTCGAAAGATAACCCCTCCATACAAATGGATTCACCCCAAAATTGGTTTCCCCGCTCCATACGAATTCAGCGTTATAGCATATTATTAAACTAATTAAATTATACCATATCAAAATCTCATTTGCAAATATATTAAAAAAATGTAAATTTTGTAACAAAACTGTGTCTATAAAATATGCAACTCTTTAAAAAGAGGAATTGAAATTTATAAGATATTTGTTTAAAATTAAACTACTCTAAAAAATGAGAGGATATTAAACATGAAAATATTTGACATTAGCAGAAATGATGATTGTATCTGTGGTAGCGGGAAAAAATATAAAAAGTGTTGTATGAATAACATCGAAGAAATAAAAAAAACTTTGACAAATTCCTTGTCTAATGAGGTTAATCTTTTTTCGGATGATGTTGAGTTTATTAAAATCGTAAGTATACTATATGGAACAAATTTATCTGAAAAAAATAAATCTTTTAAAACTGATAAGATTGTCAAATTAATTTTAGAGACATTCGAAACAGAAGACAATTATACAAATGATGATTACGTACAATTTCTTAGGAAAATGACTAGAAAAATAGCTGAAGATGAAAGATTAAAAAAGGTAAGAGTACCTGGCGACTTTTTAAAAAATACTGAAATAGGAAATGAATCAGATGTAGATAATCTTTTAAAAGAGATTGTAGAAGAAAATTTAGTTGAAGAAATTTTTTTGAATATTGCTTTTGAGTTGCAAAATTTTAATTTTAATGAAAAAGAAATAAAGGATCTTTTCCTTTTAATACGGATATCTATATTAGATGAATATAATACATTAGTAAAAGTGGCAATAGGAGCTACTATGATTGAGATAGCTAAGGCTCTGGAAGAAATAAACGATATAAATGGTACTAAGACTATGGATAAAATCTATGACATAGCTTCAAAGTATCCATCATTTAATGAATATATAAGCAGTAAAATGTATGATTTTATTGCCAATGATTTAGATTATGTCTTAAATGAGCATATAGAGATTCCTTTTTACATAGTATATCTATTATTACTTAAATTGTATCATAGAATTTTATCGTCATTTTCGTCTAACTTTAGCACATTAAATGATTTTTCCGATTCATTTTTTGATGATATACTGCAAGACTTGCTTTATAAAGAGCTAATTATCTATGAAAAAGCTTTAAAGACTATCCTTACAAGCTTAGAATTAAAATTTGAAAGTGCAAATGAGGAAAAAGTAAAGATATCTTTCGAAAATGTTTTAACACTTTTAGGTATGCCTACTAATCATTGGAATATGAAAATATTAGAACAAATAATAAAAGTAAATATTTTAAGAACTTTGAATAATTCACCTGCAAAAGTAGAGGGAATAGATAAAGAAATAAAATTACAAGACTTAACTTCTGATGAAATCTTAGATGAATACATAGTTTACTTAAAGAAAAATGGGCTAGAACAAATAGCGGAGCTATTTGAAAAAATTTATGGTGATTTAAAAAATACGATGAGTAAAATAAACAAAAATATTCTGAATAATATAGATTTAAAATTTTAGCTCTGTATTAGTATTAGTAAATGCATAAATGATAGATATTAAAAACACATTTGCATAACTTCAAATGTGTTTTTATTCTAGTTAATAATTATTTCGTTATAATTCGTTATAAATTACTAAAACTATCAATTTATAGCAATATAGCTAAACACAAAAGCAGTAAGTGCTATAAATCCAGCTATAATACTTAAAAAAACGGTTAATATTTTCGTTTTCTCCTTTTAATTTTAAAAAGTTCATACGAGGCTTTTCCCAGTGATCTATGCAGGGTAATGCCTCTTATCACATATCTCAAAAATTCTTCTATGCAACAATTATATTACAATTTATCCCAACATTTCTATAAAAATTCTCAAAATTTTTTCTTTAACACCAAAGTCAACATAATACTATATATCATTCTATATTAGCCATATCTGATTACCACAACCTCTCCAATTAAGAGAGGTTGTGTGTCTATTAATTATCATTGAAAGTCTATGTTCCGGTCCTTCTTGTTAACTCTCGGTTTACTATTTCCTTAAATCTCCTATAGCCATCAACCCAATCAAATGTCACATCATCTGCAACTTTAGCAAAATGCTTCTTAGCACATTTTATTTTAGCATCTTCAACCCGTGTCAAGTCTTTCTTTTCTTTATCGCATTTAGTTTCTACAATAAAATATAGTTTAGCATTTGTGTCATCTATCCTGTAAATAACTGCCCAGTCAGGAGAGTAATTGCCATAAGGAGTATCAATCGTAAGACCACCTTTTTTTAATTTTGTAAAGAGCAGCACATCCGGATCTGCATCCAAACTTCTGGCAAATTCATACTCGCCGTCACTGTCAACTTTAATATATTTATATAAAGCCTTTTTATAATCTTCATTAGTCTTATAAGCTCGTTTATTATCAAGCATATAGCGCTCAATCTCTTCAACAGCAAATATTGTATTTTCTTTAAATACATATCCGTCAATTACCTCATAATCAATATTTTTTACCTCATATTCTGTAAGCTTATCTAATATCAATTTCATAACCTCATCCAGTACAGCCTGTTTTTGCAGCAATCTCTTATTTTCTAAACCAGCAATAATTTTAAAAATAGCTTTTCTAGGAAGCATGGTATGGTGCATTAAATAATTTACAATTTCAAAATCAGTTTTAGTGACCTCAATGCCTTCATCTTTTAAAGATATGCTCGTTTCAGCCGCATCAGCTAATTTAAACATTCTCGAATTACCATATTCAGCTCTTCCTTCTGCTACCATAAATTCTCGCCGTAGCGTTTTAAATTTCAAATTATCGTTAATTTCAGAAATACACTCAGAAATAAATTGTTCACTATCTATTTTAACTTTATATACGGTCCTTTTCACAATACGTTCACGCAATTCACTCCATAATTTCTGAAATTCCCTTTCTGTAACAAAACTATGATAACCATTAGGAACAGGCTCTTCATCGCCGTTTTTAATTTCAATTCTTTTGCTGCCTTTTTCTTGCATTTTCTCAACAAACTTTTCTTTAATGCTCTTTTCATAAGTTTTTAACACAGGATTTTCAAAATCATAGTATAAAATCTCCGCAGCATCTTTTGTCAGTTCATTATTCTTTATATCAATAATCCCAGCTTTAACTAATTCTGTTTTAAAAGCTTCTATCGTTTCTGCTACAAGCATATCTTTTGGAACGCCAGCTTCTTCGAGTGTCATGTATATAACATCATAAGTCACTTCTTCTTTATCAAAACCGGCTTCATCATTGAAGTCTTTCTGCAGCATTTCGGCAAAATGGTCATAATAATCGTTAGCCACAACAGTCAAAACATTTATGTCGCTGTCAAAGCACCTATTGCCGTATATATCAACAGGCAACCTCAAACCTCTCCCTATCTCTTGTTTTTTTGCAATCTCCGAGCTGCCCTTTTTCAGCGTACAAAGCTGGAATACATTAGGGTTATCCCACCCTTCTCTTAGGGCTGAATGTGAGAAAATAAAAGCCAAAGGTTCTTCAAAGGATATAAGTTCATCCTTTTTTTCAAGGATAAGTTGAATTCCTCTTTCAATGTCTTCCTGCGATTTAGCCTTCATCTGTAATTCATCTTTTGACCAATCAAAGTCTTCAATTTCTATTTCGTTATTCTTCTTGTCCCTTGCAAAATACCCTTCTCTCACCTTTTGAACATTCTTATATTCCGGGAATAGCTCAGGATATTTCTTAAATACTTCGTTGTATCTTGGGTCATGGATAATTCTTTCGTACTCCTCATCAAAAATTTTAGCGTAAATTCCTCTTCCATCAGGTGACTCACTATCGCGGAAGTTTTTGACCGCATCAATGAAAAATAACGATAAAACTTTTATTTTATAACCTTTCTCAAGGATTTTTAGCTGTTTTTGAAAGTGTGCCTGTATAGTAAGCCTTATCTGTATCCTTATTAAATCTAATTCATCAATATCGTAATTGTTCTCACCTTCTTTAAGTACAATTACATTATCACCGCTGCTTAGTTTTAGTCCGTTTATTTTATGCGGATCTTCCAATACAATCATATTTCTATACTGTGGAAGGCCTCCTGACAGTTCATATAGACTGGCCCCTTTAAGTACATTGAAAGTTTTAAGTCTTATACTTTCACCAGGTTCACTATAAAAAATCTCTATTTTAGCTTTTAAATCTTTTGTAAACTCCACATAGCGGACATAATTGTACTCTTTGCTGATGCTGCCGTATACTGTTTTAACTTCAATCTTTTTCACAAGATCTTGATTATAAGCTTCGTACGAATCCAGTTTGTATACCTGATTGTAAAGCTTCTTGTGTGTAGCCGAATATCTTAAAATAAACAGTGGGTTCAGTTCTTCTATTGCTTGCAAAGAAGCACTTTTTCGCCTTCCACTTCCCTCAAGCCTTTGGGGCTCATCAATAATAACAATAGGATTCACATATTTAAGCATTTCCCAAAGTATCTTACCTCTTTCGTCTTCCTTTCGTATCTTGTTGGTATCTTTATTAAAAGCCTGAATGTTCATTATAGCGATGCGCAAATCCCTTGCTTCAACAAAATCATCTAACTTTCCCATATTGCTTGAATCATAGACAAAAGCATATTTAGATATATCTAAACCATTATAAAGAGTTTTAAAATGATCTCTTAAAATTTCAATACTTTTCTCTATACCTTTTCTTATCGCTATTGTAGGAACTACTATGATAAACTTCATGAAATTGTAGGCTTCATAAAGCTCAAGTATAGTGCGTAAATATACGTATGTTTTACCAGTACCTGTTTCCATTTCAATAGTAAAGTTATACCCGGAATCGAGAGTACTGCTTGGAAAAAGCATATTTCCGTGCTGTATATTACGCAAATTTTCAAGTATTTTACTAGGGCCTAAGTCAAGACAGTTTCTAACTGGATCGCCCTCAAACAATTTTTTAATGTGTTTAACCGCACCGCGATATATTACATCACCAAGTTCCCTATCCTGACCTTCAAATAACCTTACAACAGAATCTATAGCCTTTCGCTGATACGGAAGTTTATCATCAAAGTTAAAAACAATTCTATGAGCCATATAGTCACCTTCTTCTAAATAAACTCAACTCTATATGAGATTCCCTTGCCTTGGTTGTGCTTTTTTAATTGTACATCTAATCTATTCATCGTATTAATTTTTAATGAAATATCATCATCAAAAGCACTATCTCGGAAAATGACTTTTAAAGGCTTTGGTTCTATTTCCGCAATTTTATCTACTACTTCATTTGTCACCTTTTCTTCAAGGCAAACTACAACACTGTCAGCAAATATGTAAGTCCTTTCACCAATGTGTGATAGTTTTTCAATCTTTGAAGTAAGAGAGAAATCTCTGTGCCTAAGCATAATTTCATATACCACATCGATATCAGTAAAGCCGGGATTAAAATCAAGTGCATCTTTTGTAGCTGAACTTTCTTCAATTCTGATTTGCCCTGACTTAATCGCCTCACTTGTCCATCGAATGTTTGTATCACCGACGCGGAAAACTTTAAATCCAATATCAAGGTTCTCAACACCTTCCTTATCCTTAAATTCTTCTTTTATCTTCTCACCAGCACGGCGGATGCGTTCTTTGCCGATTTCTGTAATAATAGGTTTAATACCTTCGTAATTCAAGTATTCAATGTATTCTTTATTCTCCTTGTTTAGCGGTTCAATAACTTCAGGATATTGAACCATTATAAATTTCCTATTACCAGAATCAACTGCGTTTTTGGCGATCGTCGCATGAGCTGTAGTTGCAGAACCTGAGAAGAAATCAAGAATTATACTATCTTTGTCACATACCATGTCAATAATATCTGTTATCATTTGCAAAGGCTTTTTACCGTTAGGAAACTTTATATTACCTTCTTTGGTAAGATTATTATATTGCAAGTCATCCCATAAATTTCCTTTATTATCCAATTTATAAATAATACCATCTTCATTGGTTACAACATCCTTTAGCCATGCAATTAAATTTCTTGCTTTATCTTTATAGTATAGTCGGGTTATCTCTCCTGCATTTTTACCTTTTAAAGGAATATATTCTATACTAATAATTTCATTTTCAATATCAGCGCATTCTTCTATAACTCGCGTTCTTATTGAAGATTGAGCATTTGTCGTTCTAAAAATATTATTTATTTGATAATAATATGCCTTCTCAACATTACCATTATAATATTCATTAGCTATTTGTTTTACTGAAGAAATTTTGTATTTATCATGTTTATAAACCTTGATTTTGTCTCCATTTCCCGCTTCTATTGTTTTTACATATATACCTTCATCAAGATCTGATATAACACTAGTATATTTCCAACTTTTATTTAATGTTTCCATTGTGTTTATATAATCAATTAATTCCTGTTTTTTATATGGTTGCTTTTTTATAAAAAATTCTTCAATATTTTTTGCATAACATAGAATATACTCTACATTATTTTGTAAACTCTTGCCTACATGACTACCACTAACTCCTGCAACTTTCGTCTTGCAACTAATGGAATTAATAAAATTATTCTCACCAAAAATCTCATCGCACAATTTTCTTAAATTGTGAACTTCGTTATCATCTATTGAAATAAAAATAGCACCATCATTGGTTAATAGATCTTTAGCAATTATTAAGCATGGATAAATCATGTTAAGCCAATTAGTATGAAAATAAGCATTACTTCTCAAATTTGGAGTTAATGCTACTCCATCATTGTTTCGCAATCCTTCATCAATATCACTTTTTTCTTTTTCTTTTTGATAATTATCACGATACAAGAAACTATCATTTCCCGTATTATACGGTGGATCAATATAAATCATCTTTATCTTGCCATAGTATGAATTCCTGAGCAGTTTCAAAACTTCTAAGTTGTCACCTTCAATGTATAAATTTTCCGTCGTCTCTGGATTTTTACTGTCTTCAGGCACATATTTAAGTGTCCTTCCTACAATATCCAAATTAGCTAACTGTTTTGCCAATGTTTTACCTGGCCAAGTAAGTTCATATTTTTCTTTGCCTACTTCTTCAAACTGACCAAGTTCCTGTTTTAAGGCTTCAAAATCAACCTGTCCATCCTTCACCGCAGCAGGAAAAAGTTCTGCAAGCTTTTTTACATTTTCACTTACTGGATTGTAAATTTCCTGCGATATTTTCTTTAATTCCATCCTTCATACCTCCTGCTATTTTATAAAGCTGTTTAATGTATCAATACAACTTTTAATTTCTCCGTTTATTCTTGCCTTTTCAGACATTGTTGCTACTAACTTTAAATTAAATTCAAGCTGTTTAATCTTTTTTAATAGCTTCACAACACACATTGACTCATCTATATTATAATACACCTTTGAATTGAGAGCTTCTAGTCCTCTGGTCCATATATTTAAATTAGCAATAATTACCATTTTTGCAAACATCTCATAATAAAATGTTAACTTATTTGCCCTGTTAATGATTTTTTCATAGCCTATGTATTCATCTATCAATCTGCCTCTTTCATCCGGCAAATACATAGAAATTGGCGGTGAATAAATAGTATCCTCAACAACTATCTGCTCCATATCCTGCATATTAAGCCTCTTGTAAGCCAAACAATATATACACCCTCCCTTTTCATTCCAAAATCTTATGACCGCAAGGGGCTTTACCACCTTTTGCATTATTTCGCCCACAAAAGAACTATTTTTCAGCATTTTAAGTTTCACATCAAAGTATAATATCACCTGACAGTTGTATTCATCGTTAATAATTGATGGTATTTCTTCCCCTGCAATCTGATATTCAAGCACAACTTCCTGAACAGCATCCCTGAACTTTTTCTTTTCCTTAGGCGTCAAATCCGAATTTAAAAAGATTTTCGCATCAAACTTCTTACCTACCTTATATTTTTCAGGTACTCCCAGCATAAAAAGCCCTCCTTTACTCAATCACAAGGAAGGATACAAGCTCAAAATCATCGCTATCAATATTTTCAAACTGATTTTTATACCCGCCAAAGTCAAATATGCTTTGCTGAGCCTTCCTGTCTTCTTCACCTTTAATGCCTGCTATAGCCTTATTAAGAAGCCTCGAGTAAAAAGACATATCGGTTGCATTTTTTGTCTTTTTATTAAATATCTCAAAAAGCTCTGGTTCAACTTTATCTCTTCCATAAGCAATCTTTCTAAACTCTTTCAGCGTCTCACGTGTACTGCTATTGCCAAAAAGTATTTCCCCGTCTTCCGTTACATAAATAAGATAATAAGGATAAATTGAGCTGTCACTTTTGGGTTTTGAGTTATCATTCAAATGCCTGAAGCAAAAAATACAGCCCTTATTTGCTCCATTGGTAACAGAGTAAATCCCTCTAGGAATCCTATTTATTTCTGGATGTTTTTTTATATATCCCGCTAATTCGTATAGATAATCGTTCATATTTAAATCAGTAAGCGATATATTGTCATCTAATTCTTCTATATCAACGACCTCTTTCTGCAGCCTTTCCAACTGCTTCTTCCTAAACAAAAAATCATTCATTTCAGGTGAAAGCAAATCCTCGTCGCCTGTTGATGACAGGTTTACGGCCGTCATTTTCTTTTTTACTCTTTGCTCAAGTTGTAGATATTCATTCAAATCCATGTTCGGAAAAAAATTAATCATTGCAATCTTTTCATTTTTACTGCCTATTCTGTCAATACGTCCAAACCGCTGTATTAAAATAACAGGATTCCACTGAATATCATAATTAATAACACAATCACAGTCTTGCAGGTTCTGCCCTTCAGATATACAATCTGTGGCAATGATAACATCAATATGTTTATCCTTCGGAAGATCCTCTCCAGTCTTAGAATGTGGAGAAAAATGTTTAAGTATTGTATTAAAATCCCTACCTATACCTGCAAGAGTAGTCCTTGGGCCGGCAGAACCGGTCACACAAGCAGTATTTATCCCATGGCACTTAAGCTCATCGGCAATGGAATCATAGAGATAATTTGCTGTATCAGCAAAGGCAGTAAAAATAAGGATTTTCCTGTTGCCATCATTGTATGGCGTTTTTATTATTTTATTTATAATAATTTCTTCAAGAGTCTTTAACTTTTTATCTCTTTTATTATTTAATATTTGTTGTACATCCTCCATTATTTTTTCAAGAATATTCCTGTCGTACAACAGATCTTCTATAAAATACTGCTTTAATAGATGATTTACATGAATTTCATATTTATAATCAAGAGTAAAATCTTCATCCTCCATATCATCACTAACATTTACTTCAATATCATCGGACGATCCTTTAGACAATACTTCGATATATCGGTCTATTCTTTCAATAAGCCGTCTAATCGTTTCACCAAAGGCAAACACTGAACTTTCTAATCTTTTAAACAAATTAAATCTGTGAAGGATTGCCGTTATAAGCTCCCTCTGTTCGTGATAAAATATTACCCTATCATCATAAACCGTTTGGTACTTTTCACGGTAATAATCACGATATTCCGGTTTTATATATGACATTGGTGAGTAAACTGCTAGTTTTAGCCGCTCTATTAGTTCATTAGTTTCTCTAAACTTAAGTAATTCTTCCTCAGTATCTATCTCAGGATGATATGTCTTTGGAGGTAGTTTTTGAGGAAATTTACCTATATCATCATTACCGTAGTACATAGTAATATGTTTTCGGCTTCTAGCAATAGTTACCATCTCCAATAATTTGAAAAACTCTGCAGGAAGTCTATCTAAAAGTTCGCTTTTCTTCCGATCACTTGAATCCATCCAATCGTTGATTTCCTTCTGCGCTTTCTTTAAAAGATTACTAATACTTTGTATTCCTTCATCAGTATAAGCCTTATCATTGTCTATATTAATAATACTTAGCTGATTCTTTAAGTCTGTCAAAGAATTATTGACAGGAGTAGCAGAAAGCATTAAGACTTTTGTTTTTATTCCCTTCTTTATAATGTCATTAATTAGCCTTCCATAACGCGTCGTCCGTTCTGGATCGTCGCTTCTGTTTCTAAAATTATGTGATTCATCAATTACAAGCAAATCGTAATTACCCCAATTTATGCGTGAAAGATCGAGACCGCTACGTGTTCTTCCAGTTCGTCTTGATAAATCAGTGTGACAGACAATGTCAAAAGCAAATCTATCTTTTGCAAAACGATTATCTATATATGAATTTCTAAAAGAATCCCAGTTTTCAAAAAGCTTTGCCGGAGTTAACACCAAGACTTTATGCTGGCGCAATTCATAATATTTAATCACAGCAAGTGCCTCAAAGGTCTTGCCGAGGCCTACGCTGTCTGCAATAATACAACCATTATATTTTTCTATTTTACGTATTGCAGATACAACTGCATCTTTTTGAAACTTAAAAAGGCTCTTCCAAATTTCTGTATCCTTAAAACCTATTCGGTCATTTTCAAATATTTCAAGATTTTCATCTATTTGATTGCCAAAGAGCTCGTTAAGAGTAAAAAAATATAAAAATTCCGGCGTGTATTCTTTATATATAAAATTTAGTCCTTCTAGCAACTGTTTTTTAAAATCTTCTGTAAAATCGTTACTGTTCCAAAGTAAGTCAAAACTATTTTTAAACTGTGCAATTTGGGCTTTATCGGTCAACTCGACATTTAAATTAATAGTCTTAAACAAATCCAAAGTCCTTTTCTTTACTATTTCAAGTGAAGAATCACCAAAAACTGCATAATCATCATCAACAAGCAAAAAATTACTTTTTACTGTTGCACGATTTTTCACTTTTCTAACATTTACGTGTTTTTCTATAAAATCATACATGCTTTTAGCTTTATTTAGATGGCCAAGTTTATTTTTTTCAATAATATCATAAGAATTAAAAAGCAAATCATTTACAGAGCGGCTTATTTCAAACTCCCGAGATATTTCTTTGCCTGATGGTATATATGAAGAGTCTCTTATAATAAGGTTTATCTCTTTGACCTTTCTCATATTATCTTTTAATTCTGAGAACACTGATAAAGTCAGTTTATCATTAACTATATCAACAACACTGTTACTTTTATTTTTAAGTACATTATTTATTTTAGCAACTAGTTGTTCATTTGAATTTATTATTCCGCTCAACTTGTTTCCCCCTAGTTTTGTATTACTATATTTTCCCATTCACCATAACAATTAATAACTAATGATATTTATTTTCTATATACACAATCAAAAATCCTTCTTTTGTCAAAAAATAAATTATAAAAGGGTTTAACGAACCCTTTTAATAAAATAGTTTTATTCTATTTTCTTAAACAAACCTTTATTAAGCAAATATTTATCACTTCCATTTACTTTAACATAGCTACCAGGGGCAAAACATAAAGTAAACTTTTGACCATTACCTTGATCATTACTTTTATTCGACATGATTTTATTAAAATCTAATTCAGCAATAGTCCGATATTTCCCTTTAAGCAGGTCAACACCACTAACTTCAATATAATTTCTTATTGAATCACCGTTTTCCATCAAACAACCATTCTCATCAATTTGCCACTCTGCCAGATCATCCTTTTTTATTTCTTGAATATCATCTAATTTCAACTTTCCAAATCCATATCTGCTATCGCCACCAATAACAATTTCCAGACCTTTCAACAGATAATTTTTATGTATACTTTCATCTTCTAATTTTATAAGACCTGTCCAAAAAACTTGTTTATTATCATCTTTGCTTTTAGGAAGCATAATTTCAGTCTCATGAAGTGATTCATCTTTTGCACTTCTTGTTATTGGAAGTATTGCTGTTGATACAAACGTATCAGTAAGCTTTCTTCTTAACTCTTCTTCAGTATATTTTCCATAATATAACTTTCCATGTTCGAATTTGGGAAAAAGCACATTATTTTCTTCAAAATAAGGATAAAAGCAAGTTATAACTTTAAATTTCTCTTTAACATCATTAAATATCTTTTCTGTTCCGCCATTTTTTAATCCATAATCATTAACTAAGGCACCCCACATAGTGTATCCAGGAATAAATAATTCTGTTTCCGATACTACACCATAGTTGTATTTCCCTATATGAAATGGGCTTAACTGTTTAAAAACAAGTTTGTACCATTTACTCATTTTTATCACCAAGTGCTTTTGCATGATATCGAGCATAAATCAAAGCCCTTTCAAGAGCATCTTTGAAAAAAAGTAGATCAGGCAAATTTCCTGATAATTCTTCGAAAAAGTCCTGCACATTGTTCTTTTTCCTGTAATCTGTTGGCAAAAATGGTTCTAATCTATTTTTGACTGTTTCTATGAAAATATCTTTATAAAATTGCCTATTATTATTTTCATTATTATCATCTTTCTTGTCTTTACTTAAACAAAAAACATAATAAGCATATACACCATCATTTGCTAAAACGCCTAAGGCTTTATCAATAAAAGTAAGCAAACCATCATTTTTTGCTTCATTAGCTATTTCAAATCCTAATTTATTAAGCTCAGCATCAAGATTGCTGCTCATCTTCTGTTCCCCCTTCACTCTTATCTATAAATACCTTCATCCTACCAAAACCTCTTGTCACCATGCCGCCTATACCAAAACTTTCATAATATTTTGATGCATCATTTATCATTGCTTCTACCTGACTAAGACTTGGCATATCGTTGGAAACCGGTCTTTCCATAAGTCGTATATCACCATAAAATATCGTTCCTCTTGGTATAGCTTCTGATGTAAATAATGCACCTTGTTTTGACGCTCCTGTAAGAGGATCTATAGATACAGATGTCCTAACTTCAAGGTTTGAATTGATTATATGTGATATCAAGTCGTCAGGAACTAAAACAATTTTATTCTTTATATATTCCTTGATATCATCTGGTAATTCATTTGCAATTGAGTAATTCTTAGTTATATAAGGCAAGTTAAGCCACCCAAGATTAATAGCATTTCCTCCTTTATCACTTTCTTCATTAGTTATAACAAAAACTTGTTCACCTTGTGGTGATTCAATATCCCGTAAAATAATTCCTGCAAATTCTAAAAGTTGCTTAGATGTTATCCACATAACACCTTTACGTGAATAAACAGGAAAGAAAATTATATTAAGATCAGAGAAAAAAGCAATACCTTGCTGAGATTTACTATCTTTTGAATAGCCAAATGTCTTACATACAATACAATGACCACAATGTCCAGATTTTTCCGAATCTATTTTATCAATATCTTCATCGTTATCGTAATACTCATTTGGCTTATCGTCCTGTCCTGCACATTTCATCAAAGACCATTTATTCCCACTATATGTTGTAATCCATTCTTTTTTATCAACCTTATTAAACAACTCTTCTTTAAACAACTCTTCTATATTTTCTATCTTTTTCCTCTCTGCTGGTTTACTTCTATATTTCTCTTTAAATGCTGACTGCAATTCTAATGCCGAATAAAATCTCATGGTACCAGCAAAACTTGAACCGGGAATCTTAGGTATCCTTGTGATAGGATCTCTCACTATTGTATTATCAACCCTACCAATTGTATATCCACCTGTACCAATGTATATTGGATCAGATGCCATTGAATATACTTTTAAATCACTCATCATTTTAACCTCCTAAAGTTTTTTTAATGCTTTATGCCAAAATTCATACATATCAATGAACATTTTTAGAATAGTTTCAAACTCACTTAATAAACTTCTCTCAAAATCATTCCAGTTTTTCTTTCCAAAAATTGCAGCAAATTTATCTTTATCTTCTTCATCTTTTAAATTAAGTATATTTATAAAAGATGAAAGCATAAATTGTTTTAACCCCTCATCTTCTCCTCTCCAGTCTTGTAACTTTGAATATAGTAAACTTACAAGGTTCTGAAGTTTTGCTTTTCGTTCTTTATTGCTGAAATATTTAAAAAACTCCTCAAATAATCTCCATTTATCAAGTGTATATGGTCTATTATCTTTTTCATTAGTTAATCTTTTCCCTTCTCTATAATAAATATCATCTCTTCTTGTATTTACATCAATAAATTCAAAATCAAAAGTATTTGGATATACGCAAAACTTTGTGCTTTCTGCTTTATTAGCAGTAGTATCAAGCCATACGCTATCTTTTTTTGGATTAATATAAAATTTATATTTCCCATTGTCATCACAAATCTCATAAATAGAGTATGCATCTTCAAGTTTTTCAGCTTGTTCGTATACATTTATGTACTGAAAGCCATCTTTTTGAGATGTTTTTAATTTCTCAGCATTTATTTGCATTTTGATGTCATCATAATTTTCTAGATCTCTTTTTATATTTCTTAGCGCCTTAAGTCCAACATACAAAGGTTTCTTATAATCTTGTATTACAACACCAATATGCATAGGCAATTTGCCAATGACGTATTTAAATTCTCTATTATAACGCTTTTCCACTTCCTTTATAATCTGCGGCACACACTCAGCCGGTACTATAAACTGCCACATAGTAGGTGTTGGATCTATTATTGAAATATATGGCAAATAACTTTTATATGACGCATTTTCAAGTGTTATTTTTGTTTCATCTTCATTTACCGCTTCTATATTTTCTATTTTGTCCTTAATCCAATCAACATTGCTTGATTTTATTTTATTATATATATTTTTATATATATCTTCTTTTTCCCTTTCTTTTTCTTTGTCATCGTATTTCCTAATTAAATCTACCGCTTGTTCTATAGAAGATATTAGATATACATTACCTTCTCCATCACTCATAAATTCTAACCCTTTATATCGATACTCACCTTTTTTTACATTATTAGTCTTCCAGACAATTCTCTTGAATCTCCATTCTTTTTTGTCCTCATCATCATTAAACATAAATAATGGTAGATCTTTCTTAATATTATTCAAAAAATCCAAAGTCGTCTCTGTAATTCTCCTAAGTCTTGCAGGAGACGGATTTTTTCTAACCAAAAATTGCAAAAGTATTTTTGAAAGAAATTCAATATCATCGTCTGTAAGCTTGTCCCAATCTATCTTTCTATTTTCAAAATCAATCTTTGCATCACCTAATTTTTCTTTAATTAGATCTTCCCATCTGTCACCTATAGAGCGCTCTAATAAAACACCGTAAATTTGTGTTTCTATGTATGCAAAAGAAAAAATATCTACAATTAGCTGCCATTCTCCATAATAATTTTTAAAATTAACAAACTTAGAATCTAATAGTTTATTATCTATATCCAAAATAATATCCTTTTTCTTATTGTATATAATTTTATTATTTTTTCTTTTCTCTCTCACATTGTCCCAATATTTATTTAAAAAATCAAAAAATACATCTGTAAAAACATTTTTCCATTTATTTTCTTCATCCTGAAAACTTCGTTTCTTATTTATGATAACTTCGTTTATTATGTTAATTATTTTTCTAACAACATTATTATATGGACTTTTTACTCCTTCATCAAATAAATCAAGAAATTTATCTATTTCTATTTCATTACTAGAAATAAATCCTTTAAATTCTAATAAATTTTTATCACTCCCATTTTTAAAATTCCTAAGTACTTCCCGTATATTTTTTAAAAGTTTTTTAATATTTTCTAAACAATCATTAAAATTTTCTTTAATTGCTATTAACGATGTATTCAGAAAATCTCCATTCATCCATTCTTTTATTTCAAAATTCAAAGTCACTAATGCTATACGGCCATCTTTATCCTGAAGATCTCCTGTCCAAATTGTCTCACCATCTATGTTTTCTAACCATTCTCTCATCCTTGATTCTTTTCTTTTACTGCATATATCACATAAAATTATATCATTTTCTTTTTTCCCTGGTCTCAAACCGCATATTTTGCACAATCCGTCATAAATTTTACCTTTTTCGCTTTTATCATCTATGTTATCATCGTGTTCAGCCAATATATTTTTACTAAAATTTTCAAGCAAACATGGCTTTAGAAAATTCTCCTTTGATTTTTCTACGAGATTTACTAAGTTCATTGTACCTCTTGACGGCTTTGTCAAAAATATAGCCGGATAAATTTCACCATTGAATATTTTTTCAAATATCTTAATAATATCTTCTTTTACTGCATTTATATCATCATTTAGTTTATATAATTTATCATCTTCTTCATCGCCACTAATATTTTCAGGTGCAATAAAGTATACACCTGTTTCATCTCTATATATTTCATTTCCTAATGTGTATTTTTCTTCTATTAGCTTCTTAACTTCATCATCACAATTATTAATATTTTCTCTATACCACGATATAAAATGTGTCTTTAATGATTTATCAACTAAAGAAAGTTTATCGTATTGAATTCCCAATATACTCCATCGTATATTTTTAGGTGTCCCATAATCAGTAGACTTATTTTTATCAAGACACATAGCGGCAACCGCTGCTTTAAACAAAGATGCTGACATATATACCTGATCCCACAAAGTAACATCATTTACAGGAAATCTGCTATCACTTAAAAGATGCGAATACCATTTTTTTATCTCCGAAAATACAAATCGCCTTATTTCTATCCAATCTTTATGAGTTAAATTGTCAATATTATTATCAAGAGAAGACAATTTAAGCCACAACTTATTAAAAAAACTAATACGTGCATCATCGAAATTACTTTTTTTTACTTCTTCTTTAAAAGTTCCAAAAACATTTGTGTTTATGTTACACTAAAAGTACCCCAGTATTTCAGTTGAAAAATCCCCCACTTT
>ERZ795043.59-NODE-59-length-149751-cov-8.008571_pt1 | contig 149751 bp, 136 predicted proteins | sample MGYA00375127_ERZ795043 | MGnify/ENA primary metagenome ERZ795043 (study PRJEB30172, sample SAMN05518447) | compost metagenome | isolation source: Feedstock adapted compost from Newby Island compost facility, Milpitas, CA | place: USA:Newby Island compost facility... | reverse complement strand
GCCGCCTGCTGCGGGCGACCACCACCGACGGCAAGCGCGTGAGCACCTATTCGCAGGGCGACATCTGGCTGATCAACGATCTGCTGAAGTACGGCGTCAAGGTCGAGGCCAAGCCCGAGGAAGAGCCCTCGCTGCTCATGAACATCTTCGTGTCCTGGTTCCCCATGCTGCTCCTGATCGGCGTGTGGATCTTCTTCATGCGCCAGATGCAGGGCGGGGGACGCGGGGGCGCGTTCTCATTCGGCAAGTCGCGCGCGCGCATGCTCGACGAGTCGAACAACAACGTCACCTTCGCCGACGTCGCCGGCTGCGACGAGGCGAAGGAGGAAGTGGCCGAGCTGGTCGACTTCCTGCGCGACCCCTCGAAGTTCCAGAAGCTCGGCGGGCGCATCCCGAAGGGCGTGCTGATGGTCGGTTCGCCGGGTACCGGTAAGACGCTGCTCGCGCGCGCCATCGCGGGCGAGGCGAAAGTGCCGTTCTTCTCGATCTCCGGTTCGGACTTCGTCGAGATGTTCGTCGGCGTGGGCGCCGCCCGCGTGCGCGACATGTTCGACCAGGCCAAGAAACACGCCCCCTGCATCGTGTTCATCGACGAGATCGACGCGGTGGGCCGCCAGCGCGGCGCGGGCCTGGGCGGCGGTAACGACGAGCGCGAACAGACGCTCAACCAGTTGCTGGTCGAGATGGACGGTTTCGAGGGCAATACCGGCGTGATCGTCATCGCCGCCACCAACCGTCCGGACGTGCTCGACCCGGCGCTGTTGCGTCCGGGCCGCTTCGACCGCCAGGTCGTGGTGCCGCTGCCGGACATCCGCGGCCGCGAGCAGATCCTGCTCGTGCACATGCGCAAGGTGCCCCTTGCGCCGGACGTGCGCGCCGACATCCTCGCCCGCGGCACGCCGGGCTTCTCCGGCGCGGATCTCGCCAACCTGGTGAACGAGGCCGCGCTGTTCGCCGCGCGCGCCAACAAGCGCCTGGTGGACATGGAGGACTTCGAGCGCGCCAAGGACAAGATCATCATGGGCGCGGAGCGGCGGTCCATCGTCATGCCCGAGGAAGAGCGCCGCAACACCGCCTACCACGAAGCCGGTCACGCGGTGGTGGCGCGCCTGCTGCCGAAGACCGATCCGGTGCACAAGGTCACCATCATCCCGCGCGGCCGCGCGCTGGGCGTGACCATGCAACTGCCGACGGAGGACCGTTACAGCCAAGACCGCGAGCGCCTGCTCAACACCATCGCCGTGCTGTTCGGCGGCCGGATCGCCGAAGAAGTGTTCATGAACCAGATGACCACCGGCGCCGCCAACGACTTCGAGCGTGCCACCGAAATCGCGCGCCGCATGGTGACGCAGTGGGGCATGTCGGACGAGCTCGGTCCGATGGTGTACGGCGAGAACGAAGGCGAGGTGTTCCTCGGCCGTTCGATCACCACGCACAAGAACGTGTCGGAGGCGACCCTGCAGAAGGTGGATGCGGAGATCCGCCGCATCATCGACCAGCAGTACAAGCTGGCGCGCCGCCTGATCGAGGAGAACCGCGACAAGGTCGAGGCGATGGCCAAGGCGCTGCTGGAGTACGAGACCATCGACGCCGACCAGATCAACGACATCATGGCCGGCCTGCCGCCGCGGCCGCCGAAGCCGACCCAGACTTCGACGCCGCAGCAGCCGCCCAAGCCGGACGCCCCGGGCGCCACGGCACCGGCCGCCGCCTAAGCGCGTTAAACTCCATAGCCCGCAGCCGCCGCTGCGGGCTTTTTCATTTCACTTACCGTTCTGTATGGTCACCACGTTGCATTGCGGCCGTTACCGCCTGTCGCTCGAGCGCCCGTTGATCATGGGCATCGTCAACGTCACGCCGGACTCCTTTTCGGACGGCGGGGCTTTCCTGGACCCGGCTGCCGCCATCGCCCACGCCCACCGGCTGGTGGAGGAAGGCGCCGACATTCTCGACATCGGCGGCGAATCCACGCGGCCGGGAGCGGTCGCCGTCCCCGTCGAACAGGAGCTGGCGCGCGTGCTGCCGGTGCTCCGGGGCTTGCGCGACATCGACGTGCCGATCTCGGTCGATACCGTGAAGCCCGAGGTGATGAGCGCGGCCCTGGCCGAGGGCGCCTCGATCATCAACGACATCACCGCCCTCGGGGCGCGCGGCGCGATGGACATCGTCGCCGCTTCCGATGCCGCGGTCTGTCTGATGCATATGCAAGGCGAGCCGCGCACCATGCAGATCAATCCCCAGTACCAGGACGTGGTGACGGAGGTGCGCGATTTCCTTGCCGAACGTGTGGGCGCGGTGATTGCCCACGGCATTCCGCGCGAGCGGGTGATCGTCGATCCGGGTTACGGCTTCGGCAAGACGCTGGAACACAACCTGACGCTGCTGCGGAACCAGGAGCGCCTGCTCGAACTCGGAGTGCCGGTGCTGGCGGGCTGGTCGCGCAAGTCGAGCCTGGGGCTCATCACGGGCCGGCCCACCAACGACCGCCTGGCGGCGAGTATCGCCGCGGCCGTGCTTGCGGTGCAGCACGGTGCCAGGATCGTGCGCGTGCACGATGTCGCGGCGACGCGCGACGCGCTGGCGGTACTGCAGGCGGTCGAAGGCGAACGCCCGGCTGGCACAGCCTAGGAAAGGGAGTGTCGATGAGTCGCAAATATTTCGGCACCGACGGCGTACGAGGACGCGTCGGTGATTCGCCCATTACGCCCGATTTCGTGCTCCGGCTGGGGTTCGCCGCCGGGGAAGTGCTGGTGCGGCGCGGCAACGTGGGGCCGGAAGGGCCTGCGGTGCTGATCGGCAAGGACACCCGCATCTCCGGCTACATGTTGGAGGCGGCGCTGCAGGCCGGGCTGGCGGCTGCGGGCGTGGACGTGATGCTGTGCGGGCCGATGCCCACGCCCGGCGTGGCCTATCTCACCCGGGCGCTCCGGCTGCAGGCCGGCATCGTCATCAGCGCTTCGCACAATCCCTACGACGACAACGGCATCAAGTTCTTTTCCGCCGACGGCGGCAAGCTGCCCGATGCGGTGGAGGCGGAAATCGAGGCGGCGCTGGAACGTCCGCTCACCTGCCGGCCTTCGGCGGAACTCGGCAAGGCGCGGCGCATCGAGGACGCCGCCGGCCGTTACATCGAATTCTGCAAGAGCACCTTCCCCAACGCCCTGCATCTGCGGGGACTGAAGATCGTGGTCGATTGCGCCCACGGCGCCGCCTACCACATCGCGCCGCACGTCTTCCACGAGCTGGGCGCGGAAGTGGTGGCGATCGGCAACCAGCCGAACGGCCTCAATATCAACGACGCCTGCGGCGCGACGCGTCCGCAGGCGCTGAGCGAGGCGGTCGTCGCGAACGGCGCGGACCTGGGCATCGCGCTCGACGGCGACGGCGACCGGCTGATCATGGTCGACGCCAAGGGCCGCTGCTACGACGGCGACCAGCTCCTCTACGTCATCGCGCGCGAACGCGCCCGCAACGGCGGGATCGCCGGCGTGGTGGGCACGCTGATGAGCAACCTCGCCCTTGAACGCGCGCTGGAAGCGGAAGGCATCGCCTTCGTGCGTGCCAAGGTGGGCGACCGTTACGTGCTCGAGCTGCTGCAGGAACGCGGCTGGCAGCTGGGCGGCGAGAACAGCGGCCACATCATCTGCCTCGACAAGCACACCACCGGCGACGGTATCGTCTCCGCCCTGCAGGTGCTCACCGCGCTGGTGCAGCACCAGCGCACGCTGGAGGAGCTGGCCGGCGCGCTGAAGCTCTATCCGCAGCGGCTCATCAATGTGCGCATCCGCCGCGGCGTGGACTGGCAGTCGCATCCTTCCATTCAACGCACTTATGCCGACATAGAATCGCGTCTCGGCAAGCGCGGCCGGCTGCTGTTGCGCGCCTCGGGCACCGAGCCGGTGCTGCGCGTCATGGTGGAAGGCGAGGACGGCGCCGAGGTCGAGGCCCTGGCGCGCGAGATGGCCGATTGCGTGGAGCGCGCGCTCGCGGCCTGAGTCAGCCGGTTCCGGAATCGCGCTGCTGTCATGTTTCTGCAACATGGCGTCTCTAGACTGCGCGCGAGTCAATCGAGAGGAGCCAGCTATGAAGCAGATCAGGACAGCCGCGGCGGTTGCCGCGTTCTCGCTCGGTCTGAGCGGCGCCGCCCTTGCGCAGGCCACGCCCGTGATCAAGATCGACGGTTCCAGTACCGTGTTTCCCGTCACCGAAGCGGTGGCCGAAGAATTCCAGATCTCCAAGCGCGGCAAGGTGCGCGTCACGGTCGGCATTTCCGGCACCGGCGGCGGCTTCAAGAAGTTCTGCCGGGGCGAGGTCGACATCTCCAACGCCTCGCGTCCCATCCTCCAGAACGAGATGGCGGCATGCAAACAGGCCGGTATCGAATACATCGAACTGCCGGTGGCCTTCGATGCGCTCACGGTGGTCGTCCATCCCAAGAACAATTTCATCGACAAGCTGACGATCGAGCAGCTCAAGAAGATGTGGGCGCCCGAGGCGCAGGGCAAAGTGACGCGCTGGAACCAGATCGATCCGCGCTGGCCCGACGCGCCGATGAAACTGTTCGGGCCCGGCGCCGATTCCGGCACCTTCGATTACTTCACCGAAGCGGTGGTGGGCAAGGCCAAATCCAGCCGCGGCGATTTCACCGCCTCGGAGGACGACAACGTGCTGGTGCAGGGCGTGTCGCGAGACATCAATGCGCTCGGCTATTTCGGTTACGCCTACTACATCGAGAATCGGGACAAGCTGAAGGCTGTCCCGATCGTCAACGACAAGGGCCAGCCGGTAATGCCCTCGATGGAGACGGTGCTCGACGGCAGCTATTCGCCGCTCGCGCGACCGATCTTCATCTACGTGAACGCGAAGTCGCTCGATAAACCGGAAGTACGCGAATTCGTCGAGTTCTACCTCACCCAGGGCGCGCAGCTCGCCGAGGAAGTGAAGTACGTGCCGCTGCCCGCGAAGGCCTACAAGACGGCGCTGGAACACGTGCGCAACCGCAAGAAGGGCACGGTGTTCGGCGGCCATGCCGAAGTCGGCGTGACGGTGGAGGAACTGCTCAGCCGCGACGCCAAGCTCTAGGCCGTACGGGAACGGTCCGGGCGAGGGGAAGGCGGTCCTCTGCCTTATCCCCGAACACGGACGATTCCGGTTCCCGCTCCGGCCCGTTGTTTTCAAGAGCTTAGGCCTTCGTGCCGGCCTCGGAACAAGACGACGACGTTGAATCGGACTCTCAGTACGATAAACTTGCGGCCCCGCACACAATCATGATCGCCGTCACACGCAACGGCTCCGAATCCGCCGTGAACGTTCCTCTGTCCTCCAGCAGGCTGGCGAAACGCCGCACTCGCGTGTGGCGCGAAAAGGCCATCGAGTTCGTGCTGTTCCTGGCGGCGCTGGTCTCGGTGTTCACCACCCTGGGAATCGTCTACGTGCTGGTGAGCGAATCGGTGGTGTTCTTCAGCCACGTGTCGATCATCGACTTCCTCACCGATACCCAGTGGACGCCGCTGTTCGACGACGCCCATTTCGGCATCCTGGTGTTGCTGTCGGGGACGCTGACCAGTTCGGCGGTGGCCCTGGCGATCGCCATCCCGTTCGGCACCATCATCGCGATCTATCTGTCCGAATTCGCACCCTTCCGGGTGCGCGAGATCGCCAAGCCCTTTCTCGAACTGCTGGGCGGCATCCCGACCATCGTCTACGGCTATTTCGCGCTGCTGTTCGTGACGCCGCTGCTGCAGCGCATCTGGCCCGAACTGCCCGGCTTCAACCTGCTCTCGGCCGGGATCGTCATGGGCATCATGATCATTCCCTACGTGAGCTCCATCAGCGAGGACGCGATGCGCGCGGTGCCCATGAGCCTGCGCGAAGGCTCCTATGCCATGGGGGCGACGCGCTTCCAGACGGCGGTGAAGGTCGTGGTGCCGGCAGCGTTTTCGGGCCTGGCCTCGGCCTATATCCTCGGCATATCGCGCGCGGTGGGTGAAACCATGATCCTCGCCGTGGCGGCGGGCATGCAGCCCAACCTGACGTTCAATCCCGCCGAGCCGGCAGCCACCATCACCGCCTTCATCGTGCAGGTGGCGCTCGGCGACCTGCCGCACGGCTCGATCGGCTATCAGACGATCTTCGCGGCCGGGCTGACGCTGCTCTTGATGACGCTGATGTTCAACATCCTCGGTTACGTGTTGCGCCGCAAGTTCCGGGAGGTCTACTGATGGCTTCGCCCGCGCCGGACATCCAGGAACTGCGCGCCATCATCGCCCGGCACAAGCGCCGGGACTACATCTTCGCCGTGTGCGGCATCCTGGCGCTCATGATCGGCGTGCTGACCTTCACCGCGCTGTTCGCCGACATGGCGATCAAGGGCGTGCCGCGCCTGGATTGGGATTTCTTCACCAACTTCCCCTCGCGCAAGCCCGAGCGCGCGGGCATTCTGTCGGCCTGGGTCGGCTCCACACTGGTGATGCTCGTCACGGCCGCCGTGGCGGTCCCCCTCGGCATCGGCGCCGGCATCTATCTCGAGGAATACGCGCCCAAGAACTGGCTGACCGACATCATCGAGATCAACATTACCAACCTTGCCGGCGTGCCTTCGATCGTCTACGGCCTGCTCGCGCTGGGACTGTTCGTCTACCAGTTCGGCTTCGGCCAGAGCATCCTGTCGGCGGGTCTGACGCTGGCGTTACTCATCCTGCCGGTGGTGATCGTCGCCACGCGCGAGGCCATCCGCGCCATCCCGCAGATGATCCGCGAAGGCTCGTACGCGCTCGGTGCCACTAAGTGGCAGACGGTGCGCGACCACATCGTGCCGTATTCCCTGCCCGGCATCCTGACCGGTGTGATCATCGGCATGGCGCGGGCGATCGGCGAGACGGCGCCGGTCATCACCATCGGCGCGCTGACCTTCATCGCCTTCCTGCCGCCCAGCCCGTTCCAGGAAGAGGCGCCTTACATCAACTTCGAATGGCTGTTCTCGCCGTTCAGCGTGATGCCCATCCAGATGTTCAACTGGATGTCGCGTCCGGAAGCTGGATTCCAGATCAACGCCGCGGCGGCGGGTTTCGTGCTGGTGCTGATGACGCTGGCCATGAACGGGCTGGCGATCTGGCTGCGCTACCGCCTGCGCAAGAACATCAAGTGGTAAGCCACGCATACCGTCGAGTCGAACCATGATTGCTCCGCCCACCGATCTGCGTCTCAAGGCCGAGGTCAGGAACCTCAACTTCTATTACGGTTCCTTCCACGCGCTGAAGAACCTCAGCATGCCGGTGTACGAGAAGAAGGTGACGGCGCTGATCGGTCCCTCGGGCTGCGGCAAATCGACCTTCCTGCGCTGCTTCAACCGCATGCACGACCTCTATCCGGGCAACCGCTACGAAGGGGATATCGTGCTCTATCCGGACAACACCAATCTGCTGGCGCGCGACGTCGACCCCATCGAGGTGCGCATGCGCATCAGCATGGTGTTCCAGAAGCCCAATCCCTTTCCGAAGTCCATTTTCGAGAACGTGGCCTACGGGCTGCGCGTGCGCGGGGAGCGCAACCGCCGTCTGATCGAGGAGCGCGTGGAGATGGCGCTGCGCGGAGCCGCCCTGTGGGACGAGGTGAAGGACCGTCTGGACGATCTGGCCTTCAACCTGTCCGGCGGCCAGCAACAGCGTCTTTGCATCGCCCGGGCGCTGGCGACCGATCCGGAGATCCTGCTGTTCGACGAGCCGACCTCGGCGCTCGACCCGATCGCGACCGCGAGCATCGAGGAACTGATCGCCGATCTCAAGCACAAGGTGACCATCCTCATCGTCACTCACAACATGCAGCAGGCGGCGCGCGTCTCCGACTTCACGGCCTACATGTACCTGGGCGAGCTGATCGAGTTCGACGTCACCGACAACATCTTCATCAAGCCGAAGATGAAGCAGACGGAGGACTACATCACCGGGCGCTTTGGTTAAAGCGCACGGTGATGTAGCAGGGGAGGCTAACCCGGGCACGAAGTGCCCGGTTAAGGGCCGACGGGTTCGTGCCGGATCCGTTCGATCATGCGCTTTCACCGGGCGGCTCGTACGTCGCCGCATTTTTTTCGCACGTCGGGAAATTCCTCAGCATGTCGCGGCGCGCGAAGCGGGAAACGCGATATCCGCATTCCGGCTACGATTTCGTGCACTGAAACGCGATGCGCGATTAAAATTCGCCGCTGTTTTTCGAGCGCTGCACTTCGCCGCCATGATCGCTCTCCTTCAACGTGTCAGTGAAGCGAAGGTCGTGGTCGCGGGCGAAACCGTGGGCGCGATCGGACGCGGTCTGCTCGTTCTGCTGTGCGCCGAACACGGCGACGAGGAGGCGGATGCCGACCGCCTCGTCGAGCGCTTGTTGAACTACCGCGTGTTCCCGGACGATGCGGGCAGGATGAACCGTTCGCTGCGCGATGTGGAAGGCGGCCTGTTGCTGGTGCCGCAATTCACGCTGGCGGCCGACACCTCGCGCGGCAACCGCCCCAGTTTTTCCGGCGCGGCTGCGCCGGAACACGGGCGCGTCTTGTACGAGTACGCCGTGGCACGTGCGCGCGCCTGTCATCCCGACGTGGCGACAGGGGTGTTCGGGGCCGACATGCAGGTGCATCTGGTGAACGACGGACCGGTGACCTTGACGTTGCGCACGAGGAAGGACGCGTGAGGCGGGCATCGTCTCGGGGTCTTGGACGAGTTCCGTTCCTGCCGGTGTCGTTCGAACCCAACTTTCGTTGACCGTGCCCCTCGTAAAACGGTAATATCGCTCAATTTTGTACAGGCTGATCGATGCGCACCAAGCTCGTCGCCGGGAACTGGAAAATGCATGGCGGCCTTGCCGCCAACCGGGAGTTGCTCGACGCGTTGAAAGCCGCGTCGGCGGACTGGTCGGGCGTGGAAAGCGCGGTCTGCGTGCCGTTCCCGTATCTGCACCAGGTGCGGGAGTTGTTGCGCGGGACGCCGATCGCCTGGGGTGCGCAGAACCTGAGCGAGCACGAGGCCGGGGCGTATACCGGCGAGGTGTCGGGCGCGATGTTGCGCGACTTCGAATGCCGCTACGTCATCGTGGGGCATTCGGAGCGGCGCCGGCTTTACGGTGAGCAGGATGCGCAGGTGGCTGCCAAGTTCGCCGCCGCGCAGCGCGCAGGTCTGGTTCCGATCCTGTGCGTCGGCGAGACGCTGGAGGAGCGGGAGCAGGGCGCCACCGAAGCGGTGGTTGCGCGGCAGCTCGACGGGGTCCTGGACACGGCCGGCGTCGCGGCGCTGCGGAACGCGGTGCTGGCCTACGAGCCGGTGTGGGCCATCGGCACGGGACGGACCGCGACGCCCGAACAGGCCCAGGCGGTGCACCGTTATCTGCGGGAGCGGATCGCGGGGCGCGACGCGGAAATCGCGCAGGAAGTGAGGATTTTGTACGGCGGCAGCGTGAAGGCGGGCAATGCGGCCCAGCTCTTCGCGATGCCGGATGTGGACGGTGGATTGATTGGCGGCGCTTCGCTGATCGCCGAGGAGTTCGCGGCGATCTGCAAAGCGGCGAAGACGGAATAGTCGATGACTTTTTGGCACACGTTGTTGTTGGTCGTACACGTGCTCGCGGCGCTGGGCATCGTGGTGCTTGTCCTGCTGCAGCAGGGCAAGGGCGCCGAGGTGGGAGCGGCCTTCGGCAGCGGTGCTTCTGGCAGCCTGTTCGGTGCGGCCGGTTCGGCGAACTTCCTGTCGCGGACGACCGCAATCCTGGCAGTCGTGTTTTTTCTGACGAGCTTGGGTCTGGCCTACGTGGCGACCAGCACCCCGAGCGGCAGCGGTTCGGTGATGGATGCATTGCCCCAGCCCGCGCCGGCGCAGGACGTACCGGTGCCGGAGGCCGCGCCGCGGACCGGAGTGCCGGACGACGTGCCGCAGCCGCCTGCGGGCGGCCGGTGAGACGAGGCCGGCGAAAGCTCGTTCAAGCCGACGTGGTGGAATTGGTAGACACGCTATCTTGAGGGGGTAGTGGCGAAAGCCGTGAGAGTTCGAGTCTCTCCGTCGGCACCAATTCGGGCGCGGGGTCGCACAGCGGCTCCGCGCTGAACAGGGAACGGAATCCGAGGCACGCCGCGGATTCCGGATGATGAGAAAGGCGTGAGCGCGCGCACCGGCTCGGGGATGCGCGCAGCCGCCTCGCGAGGAAAGCGATAGAAAACATGCTTGCGGAATACGTTCCCATCCTGCTGTTCATCCTGGTCGCGCTGATTTTCGGCGCAGTGCTGGTCGGGCTCGGCTGGGCGCTCGCCCCGAACCGTCCCGACGCCGAGAAGCTTTCCCCCTACGAGTGCGGTTTCGAGGCCTTCGAAGACGCGCGCATGAAATTCGATGTGCGCTACTACCTGGTCGCGATCCTGTTCATTCTTTTCGATCTGGAAATCGCATTTCTTTTCCCCTGGGCGGTCACACTCAATGACACCGGAGCGTTTGCCTTCTGGTCGATGATGGTGTTCCTGGCGATTCTGGTCGTCGGCTTCGCTTACGAGTGGAAGAAGGGCGCGCTGGAGTGGGAATGAAAGCCTGTCCTAGATAGGCGCACATAGGATTCTGAGTCATGGGTATCGAAGGCGTACTGCAAGAAGGTTTCATCACCACCACGCTGGACAAGGTGATCAACTGGACCCGTACCGGTTCCATGTGGCCGATGACGTTCGGGCTCGCCTGCTGCGCGGTGGAAATGATGCACGCCGGGGCGTCGCGCTACGACCTGGACCGCTTCGGCGTCGTGTTCCGCCCGAGTCCGCGGCAATCCGACGTGATGATCGTGGCCGGGACGCTGTGCAACAAGATGGCGCCGGCGCTGCGCAAGGTCTACGACCAGATGCCCGAACCGCGCTGGGTGATCTCCATGGGCTCCTGCGCCAACGGCGGCGGCTACTACCACTACAGCTATTCGGTGGTGCGCGGCTGCGACCGCATCGTGCCGGTCGACGTCTACGTGCCCGGCTGCCCGCCCACCGCGGAGGCGCTGCTCTACGGCATCCTGCAGCTCCAGAACAAGATCCGCCGAACCAACACCATCGCGCGTTAATCCATGAGCACCAAACTCGACACGCTGAAAGGCGCGCTGGAGCGCGCGCTGGGTGACAAGATCGTGCGCCTGGACGAACTCCTGGGCGAGCTCACCCTGGTGGTCAAGCCGACCGACTATCTGGAGGTCTGCCGCACGCTGCGCGACCACGCCGATCTGCGCTTCGAGCAGATGATCGACCTGTGCGGCGTGGACTACTCCACCTACGGCGACGGCGCCTGGGAGGGGCCGCGCTTCGCGGTGGTGGTGCATCTGCTTTCGATCAGCCACAACTGGCGTCTGCGCGTGCGCGTCTTCGCGCCCGACGACGATTTCCCGGTCGTGGATTCGATCACCTCGGTCTGGCCGGTGGCCAATTGGTTCGAACGCGAGGCCTTCGACCTGTTCGGCATCATCTTCACCGGCCACGACGACCTGCGGCGCATCCTCACCGACTACGGCTTCGTCGGCCATCCGTTCCGCAAGGACTTTCCCATCTCCGGTACGGTCGAGATGCGCTACGACAGCGAACAGAAGCGCGTGATCTACCAGCCGGTCACGATCGAGCCGCGCGAGATCATTCCGCGCATCATCCGCGAAGACAACTACGGCGACCTGCCCGCAGGCGCGCAACGAGTGAACCAGTAGGCCATGGCTGAGATCCGTAACTACACGCTCAATTTCGGTCCGCAGCACCCCGCCGCGCACGGCGTGCTGCGCCTGGTGCTGGAGCTGGACGGCGAGGTGATCATGCGCGCCGACCCGCACATCGGCCTGCTGCACCGCGCGACCGAGAAGCTCGCCGAACAGAAGACCTTCATCCAGTCGTTGCCCTACATGGACCGGCTCGACTACGTGTCCATGATGTGCAACGAGCACGCATACTGCCTCGCGATCGAGAAGCTGCTCGGCATCGAAGTGCCGATCCGCGCCCAGTACATCCGCGTCATGTTCGACGAGATCACGCGGATCCTGAACCACCTGCTGTGGATCGGTGCGCACGCGCTCGACATCGGCGCGATGACCATGTTCCTGTACGCCTTCCGCGAGCGCGAAGACCTCATGGACTGCTACGAGGCGGTCTCCGGCGCGCGCATGCACGCGGCCTACTACCGTCCGGGCGGCGTCTACCGCGACCTGCCGGACACCATGCCGCAGTACAAGCCGTCCGCGTTCAAGAACGAGAAGACGGTGCGCGAGCTGAACGCCGCCCGCCAGGGCTCGCTGCTCGACTTCATCGAGGCCTTCACCGAGCGTTTCCCGAAGTGCGTCGACGACTACGAAACGCTGCTCACCGACAACCGCATCTGGAAGCAGCGTACCGTCGGCGTCGGCGTGGTGTCGCCGGAGCGCGCGATGGCGCTCGGCTTCACCGGCCCGATGCTGCGCGGTTCGGGCGTGGCGTGGGACCTGCGCAAGAAGCAGCCCTACGAGGTCTATGACCGCCTCGAGTTCGACATCCCCGTGGGCGTGAACGGCGACTGCTACGACCGTTATCTCGTGCGCATGGAGGAGATGCGCCAGTCCAACCGCATCATCAAGCAGTGCGTCGACTGGCTGCGCAAGAACCCCGGCCCGGTGATGACCGACAACCACAAGGTCGCGCCGCCCTCGCGCGTCAGCATGAAGAGCAACATGGAAGAGCTGATCCACCACTTCAAGCTCTTCACGGAAGGGATGCATGTGCCTGCCGGCGAGGCCTATGCCGCGGTCGAGCATCCGAAGGGCGAGTTCGGCATCTACCTGGTGTCGGACGGTGCTAACAAGCCCTACCGGCTGAAGATCCGCGCCCCGGGCTTCGCCCACCTCTCGGCGATGGACGAGATGTCGAAGGGTCACATGATCGCGGACGCCGTCGCGATCATCGGCACGATGGATATTGTTTTCGGCGAAATCGACCGCTGAGACGGACTATGCTGAGCGCTGAAGTACAACGCAAAATCGATCGTGAGCTGACGAAGTATCCGGCCGACCAGAAGCAGTCGGCGGTCATGTCGGCCCTGCGCCTGGCGCAGGAGGAGCACGGCTATCTGTCCACCGAGGTGATCGAGGCCGTGGCGAAGTATCTCGACATGCCGCCGGTCGCGGTGTGGGAAGTCGCGACCTTCTACTCGATGTACAACCTCGAGCCGGTCGGGAAGTACAAGCTGACGATCTGCACCAATCTGCCCTGTGCGCTCTCCGGCGCGGTCGAGGCGGCCGAACACATCAAGAAACGGCTCGGCATCGGTTTCAACGAAACCACGCCCGACGGCAAATTCACGCTGAAGGAGGGCGAGTGCTTCGGCGCCTGCGGCGATGCGCCGGTGATGCTGCAGAACAACCACAAGATGCTGTGCGGCATGACGCCCGAGAAGATCGACCAGCTGCTCGCGGAACTGGGCAAGGACTGACATGATTACTTCCAATCCTCCTTTCTCGCCCGACGTCTACGGCCCCGACGCCATCATCATGAAGGGCGTCGACGGCACCAACTGGCGCCTGGCCGACTACGTCAAGCGCGGCGGTTACGAAGCGCTGAAGAAGGTCCTCACCGAGAAGATCGCGCCCGAGGCGATCATCGCCGAGGTGAAGACCAGCATGCTGCGCGGCCGCGGTGGCGCGGGCTTCCCCACCGGTCTGAAGTGGAGCTTCATCCAGCGCGACAAGCCGGGCCAGAAGTACCTGGTCTGCAACTCCGACGAGGGCGAGCCCGGCACCTTCAAGGACCGCGACATCCTGCGCTACAACCCGCACATCGTGATCGAGGGCATGGCCATCGCCGCCTACGCGATCGGCGCCACCGTGGGCTACAACTACATCCACGGCGAGATCTGGGAGATCTACGAGCGCTTCGAAGAGGCGCTGGAAGAGGCACGCGCCGCGGGTTTCATCGGCAAGAACATCCTGGGCTCGGGCTTCGACTTCGAGCTCTACGCGCATCACGGCTACGGCGCCTACATCTGCGGCGAGGAAACCGCGCTGCTCGAATCGCTGGAAGGCAAGAAGGGGCAGCCGCGCTTCAAGCCGCCGTTCCCGGCGAGCTACGGTTTATACGGCAAGCCCACGACCATCAACAACACCGAAACCTTCGCGGCGGTGCCGTGGATCATCCTGAACGGCGGCCAGAAGTACCTGGAACTGGGCAAGCCCAACAACGGCGGCACCAAGCTCTTCTCCGTCTCCGGCCACGTCGAGCGTCCAGGTGTGTATGAAGTGCGCCTGGGCACGCCGTTCGCGAAGCTGCTGGAGATGTGCGGCGGCGTGCGCGGTGGTCGCAAACTGAAGGCGGTGATCCCCGGCGGTTCCTCGATGCCTGTCGTGCGCGGCGAGGTGATGATGGAGACCGACCTGGATTACGACTCCATCGCCAAGGCGGGCTCGATGCTCGGTTCCGGCGCGGTGATCGTGATGGACGAGACCACCTGCATGGTGCGCGCCGCAGAGCGTCTGGCCTACTTCTACTACGAGGAGTCCTGCGGTCAGTGCACGCCCTGCCGCGAGGGCACCGGCTGGCTGTACCGCATCCTGCACCGGATCGAGCACGGCCAGGGGCGCCAGGAGGATCTGGATCTGCTGCTCAGCCTGGCCGACCAGATCCAGGGCCGCACGATCTGCGCGTTGGGCGACGCGGCGGCGATGCCGGTGCGCGCCTTCGTGCAGAACTTCCGTGAAGAATTCCAATACCACATCGACCACAAGCATTGCCTGGTGGGCGGACACGCCCATCAGCAACGCGCAGCGGCCTGATGCATTGACATGAGCATGCTGAAGATCGAAATCGACGGACGTCAGACCGAGGTGCCCCAGGGTGCCACGGTGATGGATGCCGCGCGCAAGCTCGGCCTGTACGTCCCGCACTTCTGTTATCACCCCAAGCTGTCCATCGCGGCCAACTGCCGGATGTGCCTGGTGGAAGTGGAGAAGGCGCCCAAGCCGCTGCCCGCCTGCGCCACGCCGGTCACCGACGGCATGAAAGTGTCGCTGACCTCCGACTTCGCGAAGAACGCGCAGAAGAGCGTGATGGAGTTCCTGCTCATCAACCATCCGCTCGACTGCCCGATCTGCGACCAGGGCGGCGAGTGCCAGTTGCAGGACCTCGCGGTCGGTTACGGCAAACCCGCTTCGCGCTACAAGGAGGCGAAGCGCGTGGTGGTGCCGAAGAGCATGGGACCGCTGGTGTCCGCGGAGGAGATGGCACGTTGCATCCAGTGCACGCGCTGCGTGCGCTTCGGCGAGGAGATCGCCGGGGTGATGGAGCTCGGCATGATCAACCGCGGCGAGCATTCGGAAATCGTGTCCTTCGTCGGCCGCGCGGTGGAGTCGGAACTGTCGGGCAACATGATCGACCTGTGCCCGGTCGGTGCGCTGACCTCGAAGCCGTTCCGCTACAGCGCCCGCGCGTGGGAGCTGGGTCGCCGCCGTTCGGTGAGCCCGCACGACAGCCTCGGCTCCAACCTGATCGTGCAGGTCAAGCTCTCCAAGGTCATGCGTGTGCTGCCGCTGGAGAACGAGGAACTGAACGAATGCTGGCTGTCCGACAAGGACCGCTTTTCCTACTGCGGCCTCAACACCGAGCGCCTCGAGCGCCCGATGGTGAAGCAGGGCGGCGAATGGCGTGAGGTCGACTGGCAGGTCGCGCTCGATCGCGTGGTCGAGGGGCTGCGCAAGGCGGGCAACAGCGTCGGGGCGCTGGCTTCGCCGCATGCCACCTTCGAAGAACTCTATCTGCTGCAGAAACTGATCCGCGGCCTGGGCAGCGAGAACGTCGACTTCCGCCTGCGCCAGTCCGACTTCTCCGGGGACGCGCTGCGCAAGGGCGCGCCCTGGCTGGGCATGAAGGTGAAGGAGCTGTCGGCGCTCGACCGCGTGCTGGTGATCGGCTCCTTCCTGCGCAAGGATCACCCGCTCATCGCCAACCGTTTCCGTCAGGCCGCGAAGAAGGGCCAGCAGGTCAACATCCTGCACATGGCCGACGACAACTCGCTGGTCAAACTCGCCAACCGCATGGTCGTGCGGCCGAGCGAATTCGTGGCGGCGCTGGCGCAGATCGTCAAGGCGGCTGCCGAGGCGAAGGGCGCGGCCGTGCCCGCCGACGTCGCCGCGGTGCAGGTGAGCGACGCGGCGCGCGCCATCGCGCAAAGCCTCGCTTCCGGCCAGGACGTGGGCCTCTTCCTCGGCAACAGCGCGGTGCAGCATCCGCGTCTCGCCGAACTGCATGCCCTCACGCAGCAGCTCGCGCAGATTCTCGGTGCGCGCTTCGGCTTCCTGGGCGAGGCGGCGAACAGCGTCGGCGGCTATCAGGCCCAGGCCGTACCGGGGCCCAACGGCCTCAACGCCGCGTCGATGCTGCAACAGCCGCAGTCGGCCTACGTGCTGCTCAACGTCGAACCGGAGCTGGACTGCCACAACCCGCGCCAGGCGATCCAGGCCATGCACAAGGCCGACTTCGTCGTCGCGCTCACGCCTTTCCAGACCCGTGCGGTGGACTACGCCGACGTGATGCTGCCCATCGCGCCGTTCACCGAGACGAGCGGCAGCTTCGTCAACACCGAAGGGCGCCTGCAGAGCTTCAACGCGGCGGTGCAGCCGCTGGCGCAGACCCGCCCGGCGTGGAAGGTGCTGCGCGTGCTGGGCAACCTGCTCGGTCTGCAGGGCTTCGAGTACAACAGCAGCGAGGAAGTGCGCCAGGAGGCGCTGCAGGCCGCGATGCCGCTTTCCAACGAAATCGGTCCGGTCAAGGTCGACGTCACGACTGTGGCCAAGGCGACGCTGGAGCGCGTGGCCGACGTGCCGATCTATTTCGCCGATCCTCTGGTGCGCCGCTCCGAACCGCTGCAGAAGGCGCCGGCCTCGGACGCGCCCAAGGCTTTCCTCAATGCCGCGTCGCTGCAGAAGCTCGGCTTCGTCCCCGGTCAGGTGGTGAAGGTCAAGCAGGAAGGCGGCGAGGCGCTGGTCGAAATCGCGGTGGACAATGTGCTGGTGGACAACGTCGTGCGTCTGTCGGCGGCGCATGCCTCGACAGCGGATCTGGGGGCGATGTTCGGTGAACTGACGCTGGAGCGTGCATAAAAATGATGGAGATCTTCGATACGCTTGCCGGTTACTCCACCGAACTGTTCGGCCCCGCCGCGGGCCCTGTGATCTGGACGATCGTCAAGTACCTCGTCCTGATCCTCGCCATCGCCCTGCCGCTCATCCTGTGCGTGGCCTATCTGACGCTCGCCGAGCGCAAGGTGATCGGCTACATGCAGGTGCGCATCGGTCCCAACCGCGTCGGCCCGGCGGGCCTGCTGCAGCCCTTCGCCGACGTGCTGAAGCTGCTGTTCAAGGAAGTGGTGTTGCCCGCGGGCGCGAACAAGGTGCTGTTCGTCCTCGCGCCGATGATGGTGCTGATGCCGGCCATGGCGGCCTGGGCGGTGATCCCGTTCCAGCCGGAGCTGGTGCTGGCCGACGTCAACGCCGGCCTGCTGTACGTCATGGCCATCACCTCCATGGGCGTGTACGGCATCATCATCGCGGGCTGGGCGTCCAACTCCAAGTACGCCTTCCTCGGCGGCATGCGCTCGGCGGCGCAGATGGTGGCCTACGAGATCGCCATGGGCTTCGCGCTGGTGTGCGTGCTGCTGGTGTCGCAGAGCCTGAACCTGTCCGACATCATCGAAGGGCAGGGCCGCGGCCGCTTCGCCGACATGGGTCTCAACTTCCTGTCGTGGAACTGGCTGCCGCTGCTGCCGATGTTCGTCGTGTACTTCATCTGCGCCGTGGCGGAAACCAACCGCGCGCCCTTCGACGTCGCGGAAGACGAATCGGCGCTGGTGGCTGGCTTCCACGTCGAATACTCGGGGATGACCTTCGCGCTGTTCTTCCTCGGCGAATACATGAACATGATCCTGGTCTCGACGCTCGCCGCGATCATGTTCCTCGGCGGCTGGCTGCCGCCTATCGACTGGGCGCCGCTGAACGCCATTCCCGGCATCGTCTGGCTGGGACTGAAGGTTTCGTTCCTGTTGTTCCTGTTCCTGTGGTTCCGTGCCACCTTCCCGCGCTACCGCTACGACCAGATCATGCGCCTGGGCTGGAAGGTGTTCATCCCGCTCACGATCGTGTGGCTGGTGGTGATCGCGGCCTGGATGCAGACACCCTGGAATCCCTGGAAGTAAGGGGATCGTGAGATGAACCGAATTCGAGATTTCTTCAAGACCTTCGTCTTGCTGGAGCTGATCAAGGGCCTGGCCATTACCGGCCGGCACTTCTTCGCCCGCAAGATCACGGTTCAGTACCCGGAGGAGAAGACCCCGTACAGCCCGCGCTTCCGTGGCCTGCATGCGCTGCGCCGCTATCCCAACGGCGAGGAGCGCTGCATCGCCTGTAAGCTCTGCGAAGCCGTCTGCCCGGCGCTGGCGATCAACATCGAATCCGAGGTGCGCGCCGACGGCACGCGCCGCACGACGCGTTACGACATCGACCTGACCAAGTGCATCTTCTGCGGTTTCTGCGAGGAGAGCTGCCCGGTCGATTCGATCGTCGAAACCCACATCTACGAGTACCACGGCGAGAAGCGGGGCGACCTGTACTTCACCAAGGACATGCTGCTCGCGGTGGGTGACCGTTACGAGGCCGAGATCGCCGAACGGCGTGCGATCGACGCGAAATATCGATAAGGAAGCGCGTCCATGCTCGAAGCCATCGTCTTCTACATCTTCAGCGCCATCCTGGTGATCGCGGGGCTGCGCGTGATCACTGCGCGCAACCCCGTGCATTCGGCGCTGTTCCTGGTGCTGGCGTTCTTCACCTCCGCGGCGATCTGGCTGCTGCTGCGCGCGGAGTTCCTGGCCATCACGCTGGTGCTCGTGTACGTCGGTGCGGTGATGGTGCTGTTCCTGTTCGTGGTGATGATGCTCGACATCAACGTCGACCGGCTGCGCGAGGGGTTCTGGAAGTACCTGCCGCTGGGCGCGCTGGTGGGCGTGGCCATCGCCGCGGAGATGGGCGCGTTGCTGTGGATCAACTACGCCGAGGTGTCGACCGGTGCGGACGTGCCGGCCGGCTACAGCAACACCAAGGCCCTGGGCAACGTGCTGTACACCGATTACGTGTATCCCTTCGAGCTCGCCGCCGTGCTGCTGCTCGTGGCGATCGTCGCCGCGATCGCGCTTACCCTGCGGCGCCGGAAGGATACGAAGTACCAGGATCCCGCGCGGCAGATCGCCGTGCGCCGCGAAGACCGTGTGCGCCTGGTGTCGATGCCGGCGGAGAAGAGCGAGTAGGTTGGGCGCGCCTGTGGCCGTCGTGACCGCCAAACGATAAAGAGGGGAGTTCCTTGCTGTCCTTGTCCTTAGCGCATTTCCTCGTGCTGGGCGCGGTGCTGTTCGCGATCAGCGTGGTGGGCATCTTCCTCAACAGGAAGAACGTCATCATCCTGCTGATGGCGATCGAGCTTATGCTGCTGTCGGTCAACATGAACTTCGTCGCGTTCTCGCACTACCTCGGGGATCTTTCCGGTCAGGTGTTCGTGTTCTTCATCCTGACCGTGGCCGCCGCCGAATCGGCGATCGGTCTGGCCATCCTGGTGGTGCTGTTCCGCGCCGCGCGAACCATCGCCGTGGACGACCTCGATCAACTCAAGGGCTGAAGCAATGAAGACCCTGTACCTCATCGTTCCGCTCGCCCCGCTGGTCGGCGCCATCATCGCCGGCCTGTTCGGCCGCGCCATCGGTCGCGCCGGCGCGCACACCGTCACCATCCTCGGCGTGGCGATCTCCTTCCTCGCCTCGCTGGTGATCGCCGCGGACGTGTTGAACGGCAACACCTTCAACGGCCCGGTCTACACCTGGATGACCAGCGGCGACTTCAAGTTCGAGATCGGCTTCCTGATCGACAAGCTGACCGTGATGATGATGGTCGTCGTGAGCTTCGTCTCGCTGATGGTGCACATCTACACCATCGGCTACATGCACGACGATCCGGGCTATCAGCGTTTCTTCGCCTACATCTCGCTGTTCACCTTCTCGATGTTGATGCTCGTGATGAGCAACAACTTCCTCCAGCTCTTCTTCGGCTGGGAGGCGGTGGGTCTGGTGTCCTATCTGCTGATCGGCTTCTGGTACACCAAGCCGACGGCGATCTACGCCAACCTCAAGGCCTTCCTGGTGAACCGCGTGGGCGACTTCGGTTTCATCCTCGGCATCGGCTTGGTGCTGGCCTACTTCGGCACGCTCGACTACGCCGAAGTGTTTGCCCAGGCGCCGCAGCGCGCCGGCGAGACCATCAGCATCTTCGGCCAGACCGAATGGCTGCTGATCACGGTCATCTGCATCTGCCTGTTCATCGGCGCCATGGGCAAGTCTGCGCAGTTCCCGCTGCACGTCTGGCTGCCTGATTCGATGGAGGGCCCGACTCCGATTTCCGCGCTGATCCACGCGGCGACGATGGTGACGGCCGGTATTTTCATGGTGGCGCGTATGTCGCCGCTCTACGAGCTGTCCGACACCGCGCTGTCGTTCGTGATGATCATCGGCGCGATCACCATGTTCTTCATGGCGCTGATCGCCATCGTCCAGTACGACATCAAGCGCGTGGTGGCGTACTCGACGCTGTCGCAGCTCGGCTATATGACCGTGGCGCTGGGCGCATCGGCCTACGGCGCGGCGGTGTTCCACCTCTTCACCCACGCCTTCTTCAAGGCGCTGCTGTTCCTGGGTGCGGGCTCGGTCATCATCGCCATGCACCACGAGCAGGACATGCGCCGCATGGGCGGCCTGCGCAAGTACATGCCGATCACCTATGTCGCGGTGCTGATCGGCGCGATCGCCAACGCCGGTCTGCCGCCTTTCGCCGGCTTCTTCTCCAAGGAAACCATCGTCGAAGCGGTGCATGCCTCGAACATCCCCGGTGCTGGCTTCGCCTACGTGCTGGCCGCCGCGGGCGTGTTCGTCTCGGCGCTGTACTCCTTCCGGCTGGTGTTCTACGCCTTCCACGGCAAGGAGCGTTTCAACGATCCCATCCCGGGCGCGCATGACCACGGTCACGGCGAGCACGACCATCATCCGCCGCACGAGTCGCCCTGGGTCGTGACCGTGCCGCTGATGCTGCTCGCCGTCCCGTCGGTGCTGACCGGTTTCCTGCTGGGCGACATGGTCTATGGCGACTTCTTCGGCGACGCGATCCACTACAACACGGATGCGCATCCGGCCATCGCCACCCTGGCCTCGCACTTCCACGGCCACTGGGCGATGGTGCTGCACGCCTTCACGACGCTGCCGTTCTGGCTCGCCGTCGCCGGTCTCGTGACCGCCTGGTACCTGTACATCGTGCGGCCGGATCTGCCCGGCGTGCTGCGCGAAAAGTTCACGCCCATCGTGCGCATCCTCGAGAACAAGTACGGTTTCGACGATTTCAACCAGAAGTTCTTCGCCGACGGCGCGGTGCTGATCGGCAAGGGCTTGTGGAAGGGTGGTGACGTCGCGGTGATCGACGGCGCGATCGTCAACGGTTCGGCTAAGGCCGTGGGCGTGCTCGCCCGCGTCATGCGGCTGTTCCAGACCGGCTTCATTTACCAATACGCGTTCGTGATGATCATCGGCGTGCTGGTGGTCCTGAGCCTGTGGCTGTACCGCCTCTGGTTCACGATGTGAGCGATGGTTGCCACGAACTGAAGATGAGAGAACAGGCGCCGCGGCATGCGGGGACGGGCCCCGTGTGTCGAGCGCCGATTGGATAGTCAAGAACAACGATGACCGCTGAAACTCCCTGGCTCAGCCTAGCGATCTGGATACCGATTCTGTTCGGCGCGGCGATAATGGCCACCGGCTCCGACCGTAACGCGCATATCGCGCGCTGGCTGGCGCTCATCGGCTCGGTGCTCGGTTTCCTCGTCACCATCCCGCTCTTCACCGGTTTCGATACCGGCACCAGCGCCTTCCAGTTCGTCGAACTGAAGCCCTGGATCGAGCGCTTCAACATAAACTACCACCTCGGCGTGGACGGCATCTCCATGCTGTTCGTGCTGCTCAACTCCTTCATCACCATCCTGGTGGTGATCGCGGGGTGGTCGGTGATCGAGAAGCGCGTCTCGCAGTACTACGCGGCCTTCCTGGTGATGTCGGGTCTCATGAACGGCGTGTTCTCGGCGCTCGACGGCATGCTGTTCTACGTGTTCTTCGAGGCGACCCTGATCCCGATGTACCTGGTGATCGGCGTGTGGGGCGGCCCGAACCGCGTGTACGCGGCCATCAAGTTCTTCCTCTACACGCTGCTCGGTTCGCTGCTGCTTCTGGTCGGCTTCATCTACCTGTACCTCGAGTCGGGCGGCAGCTTCTCGATCCCCGACTGGTTCCAGGTGCCGCTGGCGCTGACGCCGCAGATCCTGCTGTTCTTCGCCTTCTTCGCCGCTTTCGCGGTGAAGGTGCCGATGTGGCCGGTGCACACCTGGTTGCCGGACGCGCACGTGGAGGCGCCGACCGGCGGCTCGGCTGTGCTGGCGGCCATCATGCTGAAGCTGGGCACCTACGGCTTCATCCGCTTCTCGCTGCCCATCCTGCCGGACGCTAGCCGCGAACTGGCCTGGTTCATGATCGCGCTGTCGCTGATCGCTGTGGTCTACATCGGCCTGGTCGCGCTGGTGCAGGCGGACATGAAGAAGCTGGTGGCGTACTCGTCGATCGCCCACATGGGCTTCGTGACGCTCGGCTTCTTCCTCTTCAACGCCATGGGCGTGGAAGGGGCGCTGGTGCAGTCGCTCTCGCACGGTTTCGTCTCGGCGGCGATGTTCTTCTGCATCGGCGTGCTCTATGACCGGATGCATACCCGTCTCATTGCCGACTACGGCGGCGTGGTCAACCGCATGCCGAAGTTCGCCGCCTTCATGATGCTGTTCGCGATGGCCAACGCCGGTCTGCCAGCGACCAGCGGCTTCGTCGGCGAATTCATGGTCATCCTGGCCTCGATGCAGGAACACTTCTGGATCGCCTTCCTCGCGGCCACTACGCTGATCACCGGCGCGGCGTACACGCTGTGGATGTACAAGCGTGTGATCTTCGGCGAAGTGGCCAACCAGCACGTCGCGGAGCTGGAAGACCTCAATCCGCGCGAATTCATCGTCCTCGGATTGCTGGCGGTCTTCGTGCTCGGCATCGGCGTCTATCCGTTCCCGCTCACCGAGGTTATGCACGAGTCCGTGAACAATCTGTTGCAGCACGTGGCGACCGGCAAGCTGGGTGTAACCGTCAGCGCTGCGCCGTAATCCGGCTTAGAACGATATGAACAGCACCATGCAATCCTTCATGCCCGCGTATCCGGAGATCTTTCTCCTCGTCATGACGTCGGTGATCCTGCTGGTCGACGTCTATCTCTCCGAGCGGCACCGTTATGTCACCTATGTGCTCTCGCAGCTCACGCTGCTCGGTTGCGCGCTGATCACCATCGGCCTGGCGCAGGCGGCGAACGGGGAGACGCTGTTCGCCTTCAACGACATGTTCGTCGGCGACCCGATGGGCGACGTGCTGAAGCTGGTCACCTATCTCGCCGTGTCGGCCTGCTTCGTCTATTCGCGTAACTACCTTGCCGACCGCGGCCTGCTGCGCGGCGAGTTCTTCGTGCTCTCGCTGTTCGCGACGCTCGGCATGATGGTGATGATCTCCGCCAACCACTTGGTGGCGCTGTACCTCGGCCTGGAGCTGATGTCGCTGTCCCTCTACGCCCTGGTGGCGATGAACCGCGATTCGCGCGTGTCGACCGAGGCGGCGATGAAGTACTTCGTGTTGGGTGCGCTCGCCTCGGGCCTGCTGCTCTACGGCATGTCGATGCTCTACGGCGCGACCGGCTCGCTCTACCTGCGCGAGATCGCGCAGATCATCCTGGCCGGCCAAGCCAACCAGATGGTGCTGGTCTTCGCCCTGGTGTTCGTCGTGGCCGGTGTGGGCTTCAAGCTCGGCGCGGTGCCCTTCCACATGTGGATTCCCGACGTCTACCACGGCGCGCCGAACGCCATGACGCTGTTCGTCGGTACGGCGCCTAAGCTCGCCGGTTTTGCCATGGCCATCCGGCTGCTGGTGAGCGGTCTGCTGCCGCTCGCCTTCGACTGGCAGCAGATGCTTGTCATCCTGGCGGTGCTGTCGCTCATCGTCGGCAACGTGGTGGCGATCGCGCAGACCAACATCAAGCGCATGCTCGGCTACTCGACCATCTCGCACATGGGCTTCGTGCTCCTCGGCCTGCTGGCCGGCGTGGTGGACGGCAACACCTTCGGCGCCGCCGATGCCTACAGCTCGGCCATGTTCTACGCCGTGGTGTACGTGCTGATGAGCCTGGGCGCCTTCGGTACGGTGCTCCTGCTCTCGCGCGCCGGCTTCGAGGCCGACAACCTGGACGACTTCAAGGGACTCAACCAGCGCAGCCCGTGGTATGCCTTCATGATGCTGCTCATCATGTTCTCGATGACCGGCATCCCGCCGACGGTGGGCTTCTATGCCAAGCTGGCGGTGCTCGAGGCGGTGGTCGCCGCGGGCCACATCTGGCTGGCGGTGCTGGCGGTGATCTGCTCGCTTATCGGCGCGTTCTACTACCTGCGCGTGGTGAAGCTGATGTACTTCGACGATCCCGTCGATACCGCGCCGCTCAACCCTGGCTTCGACATGCGCGTGCTGCTGTCGGCGAACGGTCTCGCGCAACTGGTGCTGGGCGTGCTGCCCGGCCCGCTGATGGCGCTTTGCCTCTACGCGATCGAAGCGCTCTGAGCGACGGAATACGCGCGGCATGCCGGTTGCTCGACCTGAGCGGCCGGCATTTTTTCTTGGGGACTGAGGCTTGAAGGAGCTGGACCTCACCGAACATCGGCTCGACAGCGAAGTCGTTTACGACGGCACGCTGCTGCACGTGCGGCGCGACAGAGTGCGCCTGCCCGACGGAAAGGAGGCCGCGCGGGAGTACGTCGTGCATCCGGGCGCGGTGGCGATCCTGCCGATGTTCGATGACGGCACGCTGCTCCTGGAACGGCAGTACCGCTATCCGCTCGGACGCGTGCTGATCGAGATTCCCGCGGGCAAGATCGACCCCGGCGAGACCACTGCCGAAACCGCCCGGCGCGAGCTCTACGAGGAAACAGGCTATCACGCCGAACGCTGGGCGCGCCTCACCACCATCCATCCGCTCTGCGCCTACTCCAACGAATACATCGAACTGTGGCTCGCGCAGGGCTTGCGCGACAGCGGGGCGCGCAACCTCGACGAAGGCGAATTTCTCGAGACCTTCAGGCTGCCTCATGCGCAGGCGCTGGAATGGGTACGCGAGGGCAGGATTTCCGACGTCAAGACCATCATCGCCATCCAGTGGGCCGAAAAAATCCTCTCCGGCCAATGGCCGGTCACACAACGGCCCTGACGTTTCCTCCAGGCATCCGTTCCGCTCCTTACGCGCGTACACGAGCGACGTCATAGTGCACGGGACGCTTCGCGCGCCTCTGCGGCGTCGTGGCGAGCGGCATTCGGATCGTGCGGACGCGCACAAAAAACCCGCCCTCGACGGGGCGGGTTCGGCGCAAGCCGCGCGCCCTTCACTTGAGCGTGATGGGCACGTAGATCCGCGAGTTCTCGCGCAGGACCAGTACCGCCACCACGCCTTTGGCCTTGGCGGTCAGTTTGGCGAGGTCCTCGGGCGAGTTCACCGGCGCGTTGTTGAAGGCGAGGATGACGTCGCCCTGGCGCAGGCCCGCCGAGGCGGCCGGACCGGGGCCGATGCGTTCGATCACCACGCCGCCGTCCACTTTCGCCTGTTTGCGTTCCTCGGGGGTGAGGGCGCGCACGGCGATGCCGAGTTTGCCGCCCGGGGCGCTCGGCGTTTCAGGGCTCGCGGTTTGGTCGTCGTCGGGCATGCGGGCGACCGTGACTTTGATGTTCAGCTTTTCGCCGTTGCGCCACACTTCCATGGGAATGGTCTCGCCCGGGCGCGTTTCGCCCACGATGCGCGGCAGGTCGGCGGATTCCTCGATCGCGCGGCCGCTGGCCGAAAGGATGATGTCGCCGGGTTTGACGCCGGCTTTTTCGGCCGGGCTGCCGGCTTCCACCGAGCTCACCAGCGCGCCGCGCGGCCGGTCGAGCCCGAAGGATTCGGCCAGCTCGCGGTTGACGCTCTGGATGGTGACGCCCATGCGGCCGCGCTCCACCTTGCCGTACTTGCGCAGATCGTCGGCGACCTTCATCGCCACGTCGATGGGAATGGAGAACGACAGCCCCATGTAGCCGCCGGTGCGGCTGTAGATCTGGGAGTTGATGCCGACCACCTCGCCGTTCATGGTGAACAGCGGGCCGCCCGAGTTGCCGGGGTTGATCGCCACGTCGGTCTGGATGAAAGGCACGTAGCTGCCGTCCGGCAGCGAGCGGCTCTTGGCGCTGACGATGCCTGCGGTGACGCTGTTCTCCAGGCCGAAGGGGGAACCGATCGCGGCGACCCATTCGCCGACGCGGAGCTTGTCCGGATCGCCGATCTTCACCACCGGCAGGTTGGTGGCGTCCACCTTGAGCAGCGCCACGTCGGTGCGCATGTCGCTGCCGATCACCTTGGCCTTGAATTCACGCTTGTCGGTGAGTTTCACCGTGACTTCACTGGCGTCGGCCACGACGTGGGCGTTGGTCAGGATGTAGCCGTCGGAGCTGATGATGAAGCCCGAGCCCATGCTCTGGCGCGGCGGCGTCTGGATTTCCGGGATCGGGATCTGGAAGCGGCGGAAGAACTCGTACATCGGATCGCCCGGCCGGAAGGGCAACTGCTCGGCGCTCTGCCGACGGCGCTGGGTGACCGTGATGTTGACGACGGCCGGTCCCTGGGTTTCGACGAGGTAGGAGAAATCGGGCAGACCCCGGCTGGTGGTCGCCTCCGGCGCGGCATGGGCCACGCCCACACCGCCCATATGGCCGCCGAGCGCTCCGGCCCCGAGCGTCGCGGCGAGGGCGATCGCCAGCGTCTTGTTCTTCAGCATCAATTCCCTCCTAGCGTTTCGAACGTACAGCTTTGGCAGACGTCCAAGCGAAGTGGTTCCGGCCGTCCGGTGCTTTTCGCGGCGGCGAGAGCGCTATCATATTCCACCGCTATGAGCAAAGCCTTCACCAAAGAAATCGACGGCGCCGACGACGACCTCGACCTCGCCCTCGCCCCGGAAGCCGAGGACGAGGCGCTGCCGACCGGGAAGAACTACATCACCCCGGCGGGCTACAAGCGGCTCAAGGACGAGTTCACCCAGCTGTGGGAGGTCGAACGCCCCAAGCTGGTCGAGACCATCGCCTGGGCCGCGAGCAACGGAGACCGGTCCGAGAACGGCGACTACATCTACGGCAAACGGCGCCTGCGCGAGATCGACCGGCGCATCCGCTTCCTGTCCAAGCGGCTGGAGCTCGCCGAAATCGTGGACAACACCGGCAAGGACCACGACCGCGTCTATTTCGGCGCTACCGTCACCTATGCCGATCGCGACGGCAACGAGCGCACCGTCAGCATCGTCGGCGTCGATGAGGCCGACCCGGCGCGCGGCCGCGTGTCCTGGATCTCGCCTATCGCCAAGGCGCTGCTCCGGGCGCGCGAAGGCGACCGGGTGCTGCTCCGTACCCCTGCCGGGGTCGAGGAGCTCGACGTCCTCGAAATCCGCTACGACGAGCTCGCCTGAGGCCGGCGGCTAGCGCGCCGCCGCCTTGTCCGGCTGCCCGGCCGGGGCGGCGAAGTCGCCCGCCTTGACGATGGTCAGCCGGTTCAGGTCGAAGTGCCGGCGCAGCGCCGCCTGCACCTCGGCCGGCGTGAGCGCGGCGATGCGCGCCTCCAGCGCCTTGTCCCATTCGAAGGTCCGGCCCACGTAGGCGTACTTCGCCAGGCGGCCGGCGAGGCTCGTGTCGGCGTTGCGGGCGATGTGCCGCGCCTGCAGCAGCGCCTGGCGGCCGTCCTCGAATTCCTGCTTGTCGAAACCTTCCTCGAGCACACGGCGCAGCTCCTCGCGGATCGCCGCCTCGACCCGTTCGGCGTTCTGGGGCGCATAGATCGCGTAGACGTTGAAAACCGCCAGGGGATCGAGCGAATCGGCCCGCAGCCAGGCGCCGGTGCTGTACGACAGGCCCTCCCGCTCGCGCACGCGGCGCGGCAGGCGCGCGTCCGAATTGCCGCCGATCAGCCAGGCGCCGAGCAGCAGTGCGGGGAAGTCGGCATGGGTGTCGTTCAGCGGCAGGTTGAAGCCGCCCCGCAGCACGGCATTGGCCTTGTCGGGGGTTTGCAGCCGTTCGACGAGCGCGCCCGCATCGTGATAGACGCTTGCCACCCGTTCGTAAGGTTCCGGGGTCCTCCAGTCGCCGAACAGCTCGCGCACCTGCTGCGCGAGCGCCTCGGGGTCGAAGTCGCCGACCACCGCGATCTCGGCGTGCGAAGCGCCGACCATCGCATGGCAGCGCCGCACGTCGTCGAGGGTGACGGCCTGGATTTGCCGCGCGCGCTCGTCGAAGGTGGGCGTGTAGTGCCAGTGCGACGGCGGATAGGGGTTGAGATGGCGGTTGAGCGTCAGGACGGCGAGTGCGGAGGGGTCGTTGCGCTGGGCGTCGATGCCCGTCAGCAGCTCGCGCTTGACCAGCTCGAACTCCTCCTGCGGGAAGGAAGGTTCGCGCAGCATTTCCGCCACCAGCGTGAGCGCCCCCGGCAGATTGGCGCGGATGGTGTTGATGGACGCGCTTTCCAGGCCCACGCTCACCGTGGCGCGCAGGCGCTCCAGTTCGTCGTTGAGTTCGGCGCGCGTGCGCTTTCGCGTGCCGCGCGAAAGCATAGCGCTGGCGATGGAGCAGGCAGCCCGGCGGTTGGCGAGCGTTTCGGGCGTGCCCCAGTGCAGGTCCATCTGCAGGGTCACGGTGTTGCCGCGCGTCTTCTTCGGCAGCATCACGAGCTCGATGCCGGGCTCGATCTTGCGGCGGACGAGCCGCGCCTCGATGTTGTCCGGCGTGGGGTCGAAGACTTCACCCAGCACGATCTCGGTGTCGGCCTGGAAATCCCCGAGCAGGGTCTCTATGTCCGGCCGCTGAGGAATCGCCACGCGTTGGGGCTCCCCCGTGGGGTAGAACAGTCCCACGGTCCGGTTGGCCGGGCGCAGATACGCCAGCGCGACGCGCTGTACGTCCTCGCGCGTGACCTTCGCCAGCCGATCGCGGTACCAGAACAGGAGCCGCCAGTCGCCGATCGCCTCGAATTCCGACAGGGTCAGCGCCAGTTTGCGCGTGTTGGTGAGCAGCATCTCGACGTCGTTCTGCAGCTTCAGGCGCGCGCGCTCGACTTCCTCGTCGGTCACCGGCTGCTCGGCGAAGCCTTCCACCACGCGCAGCAGTGCGTCGCGCGCCGCGGAGAGCGAACCTTCCTTGCGCACGCTGGCGCCGAAGTACACCGAGCCCGCTTCGCGAAGCTGGCGGTTATAGCCGTAAGTGAAGGTCGCCAGGCCGGTCTCCACCAGCGCCTTGTGCAGGCGGCCGCTGGGCCTGTCGACCAGCAGCTCCGTGAGCACGTCCACCGGCACGTAGTCCGGATGCGAGCCGGGCGGGATGTGGTAGAGCGCGCCCACCATCTGCACGTCGCCCACGCGTTTGAGGATCACTTCGCGCTCGCCGTCCTGCGGCGGCTCCTCGGTGTAGGTCTGCGGCACCGGCTCCTTGGGACGCGGGATGCGGCCGAAGGTGTCGGCGATCTTGCGCAGGGCGCGTGCCTCGTCGAAGCGCCCCGCGACGATCAGCACCGCGTTGTCGGGGCGGTAGTAGCGCTTGTAGAACGCGCGCAGCCGCTCGATCGGCACGTTCTCGATGTCGCTGCGGGTGCCGATCACCGTGCGGCCGTAGTTGTGCCACATGTAGGCGGCGGCGCTGATGCGCTCGTTGAGCAGCGTCGCGGGATTGTTTTCGCCGGCCTCGAATTCGTTGCGCACCACGGTCATTTCGCTCGCCAGATCCTCGGCCGAGACGCGCGCGTTGACCATGCGGTCGGCCTCCAGATCGAGCATCACCTCGAGGGTTTTCTCGTTGGCGGGGAAGGTCTCGTAGTAATTGGTACGGTCGAAGGAGGTGGTGCCGTTGAAATCGGCGCCGTGCTTGATCAGCGTGCCCTTGGGATTGGGATAGCGCTTCGTGCCCTTGAACAGCAGGTGTTCGAGCAGATGGGCCATGCCGCGCTCGCCGTAGCCCTCGTGCCGCGAACCGACCAGATAGGTGATGTTGACCGTGATCTGGTCCTGCGCCGGGTCGGGCATGAGCAGCACCTTGAGGCCGTTGGCGAGCCGGTATTCGTTGATGCCCGCTAGCGCGGGCCCGCGTTCGACGCCGGGCGGCAGCGCGTTGCTTTTCGTGGCCGTTTCCGAGCCGGCGGGCGCGGCGTAGGCAAGCGGCCAGGCGTACAGGCCGGCGCATAGCAGCGCCGCGAACGCGACCATCCATCGTCGAAGCATGGGATTCCTTCCGGTGGTGCAGACGGCAAAAGCGCTATTGTAGGCGGCCGGCGGACCCGGCCGATGGGCAGACTGCGCAGGCGGCCCGGAAGTTCCGCAGCGCCGGGTCCGCGGCCCCGGTGGCGGGCGCGGCGGGGCAGGGGCTTGAATTCGGCGTTGCCGCCGCCATATAGCGGCCCAATCTGCATACGGAGGAAAGCACGTCCATGGCCGAGACTGCCAACAAAGAGACTCTGAGCTTCCAGACCGAGGTCAAGCAGCTCCTGCACCTGATGATCCACTCCTTGTACAGCAACAAGGAGATCTTCCTGCGCGAGCTGATTTCCAACGCCTCGGACGCGGCAGACAAGCTGCGCTTCGAGGCGCTCGCCAGGCCGGAGCTCTACGAGGGCGACGGCGACCTCAAGATCCGGGTCTCGTACGACAAGGCGGCGCGCACCATCACGGTGTCCGACAACGGCATCGGCATGAACCGGGAAGAGGTGATCCGGAACATCGGCACCATCGCCAAGTCGGGCACGCGCGAATTCCTGCAGTCGCTCACGGGCGACCAGGCCAAGGACGCCCAGCTCATCGGCCAGTTCGGCGTGGGCTTCTACTCGGCCTTCATCGTCGCCGACAAGGTGACCCTGATCACCCGTCGCGCGGGCGAGAAGCAGGGCGTGCGCTGGGAGTCCGACGGCACCGGCGAGTACACCATCGAGGACTTCGACAAACCCGCACGCGGCACGGACGTCATCCTGCATCTGCGCGAGGGCGAGGACGAGCTGCTGTCCGAATGGCGGCTGAAATCGATCATCCGCAAGTATTCGGACCACATCGCGCTGCCGATCGTGATGAAGAAGACCCGGTGGGACGCCGACAAGAAGGAAGAGGTCCTCACCGACGAAGACGAGACCGTCAACCAGGCCTCCGCGCTGTGGACGCGGCCCAAGAACGAGATCACCGAGGAGCAGTACCACGAGTTCTACAAGCATGTCGCGCACGACTTCGAGGCGCCGCTCGCCTACACCCACAACAAGGTCGAGGGACGGCACGAATACACGCAGCTGCTCTACATCCCCTCGCGCGCGCCTTTCGATCTGTGGGACCGGCACCAGCGCCGCGGGCTGAAGCTCTATGTGCGCCGCGTGTTCATCATGGACGACGCGGAACAGCTCCTGCCGACATATCTGCGTTTCGTGCGCGGGGTGGTGGATTCGGCCGATCTGCCGCTCAACGTCTCGCGCGAGATCCTGCAGGAGAGCAAGGACATCGAAGCCATCCGTTCCGGCTGCACCAAGCGCGTACTCGCGCTGCTGGAGGATCTGGCCGGGAACCAGCCCGACAAGTACAAGAAGTTCTGGTCGGAGTTCGGCCGCGTGCTCAAGGAAGGCATCGGCGAGGACTACGCCAACAAGGAGCGCATCGCCAAGCTGCTGCGTTTCGCATCCACGCACACCGACACCGAAGAGCAGAGCGTGTCGCTGGCCGACTACGTGAGCCGGATGAAGGAGGGCCAGGAGAAGATCTACTACGTCACCGCCGAGTCCTTCCTCGCCGCGAAGAACAGTCCCCATCTGGAAATCTTCCGCAAGAAGGGCGTGGAAGTGCTGCTGCTCTACGACCGCGTCGACGAATGGGTGGTGGGCCATCTCGACGAGTTCGAAGGCAAGCCCCTGCAGTCGGTGGCCAAGGGCGGGCTCGATCTGGGCAAGCTCGAGGACGAGCAGGAGAAGAAGGCGCACGAACAGCAGGCGAGCGAGTACAAGGAGCTGACCGAGAAAATCAAGAAGACGCTCGGCGAGCGCGTGAAGGACGTGCGCGTGACCTCGCGCCTGACCTCGTCACCCGCTTGCCTGGTGGCCGACGAGTACGACATGGGCTCGAACCTGCAGCGCATCCTCAAGGCCGCCGGCCAGAAGGTGCCGAATACGGTGCCGATCCTGGAAATCAATCCCGATCACCCGATGGTCCAGCGCCTGAAGTACGAGGAGAAGCGCTTCGACGACTGGGCGCAGCTGCTCTTCGACCAGGCGCAGCTCGCCGAAGGCGCCACGCTCGAGGATCCGGCCGGCTTCGTGAAGCGCCTGAACGAGCTCATGCTCGATCTGGCGGGCGGCGGCAGCCGGATCTGGACGCCGAACTGAGGAGCCGCCGGCGGCCGGGCGGCAGGGACCGGCCGGCAGCGGGCCGGCGAGAACTTTTACGTTGAGCGACAAGGGACGCGGCGCGATACTCGCCCTGATCCGATCCTGCCCGTCCCTCGACCGTCCCATGGCCGCCGTCATCGCTAATCAGGAGCGCAAACTCACCCTCAGCGAAGTGCTCGACCAGCTGGTCGAGGACGGCTACGTCCCGCGCGAGGACGCGGACTCGCTCCTGGCGAGCCGCCATCTGCACAAGGCGGGGGTGCATCCGCTCGCCCTCGTCGCCGAACAGAAGTGGAAGTCGCTCAAGCCGCCCCACAAACCGCTCCACCTGGAATGGCTGACCGAGTGGTACGCCACCCGTAACGGGCTGGCCTACTATCACATCGATCCGCTGAAGATCAATTTCGCCGCAGTCACCGAGCTGGTGTCGAGCGCCTATGCCGAGCGCTTCAAGATCCTGCCTGTGGAGGTGAACGGCCGCGAGGCGGTGATCGCCTCCGCCGAGCCCTTCGTGCGCGAGTGGGAGCGCGAGCTCGCGCAGATGCTGCGGCTGGACATCAAGCGGGTGTTCGCGAACCCGCTCGACATCAACCGCTATATCGTCGAGTTCTACAACTTCGCGAAGTCGGTCAAGCGCGCCGCCGGCAGCGCGGAGAAGCGTTCCGATCTCTCCAACTTCGAACAGCTTGTCGAGCTGGGCAAGACCAACCGCCAGCTCGACGCCAACGACCAGCACATCGTCAGCATCGTCGACTGGCTGTGGCAGTACGCCTTCGATCAGCGTGCGAGCGATATCCACATCGAGCCGCGGCGCGAATTCGGCCAGGTGCGTTTCCGCATCGACGGCGTGCTGCACAACGTCTACCAGCTGCCTGCGCCCGTGATCGCGGCCATGACCAGCCGCATCAAGATCCTCGGCCGCATGGACGTGGTCGAGAAGCGCCGTCCGCAGGACGGCCGCATCAAGACCCGCACCGCCGACGGCCAGGAAGTGGAGCTGCGTCTGTCCACGCTGCCCACCGCCTTCGGCGAGAAACTGGTGATGCGGATCTTCGATCCCGAGGTGCTGGTGAAGGACTTCACCGAGCTGGGTTTCACGCCCGAGGACAAGCGCCGCTGGGAGGAGATGACTGCACGGCCGCACGGCATCATCCTCGTCACCGGTCCCACCGGCTCGGGCAAGACCACCACGCTCTATTCGACCCTGAAGGCGCTCGCGACCGAGGCGGTCAACGTCTGCACCATCGAGGACCCGATCGAGATGGTGGAGCCGGCCTTCAACCAGATGCAGGTGCAGCCGGCCATCGACCTGACCTTCGCCGAAGGCGTACGCGCGCTCATGCGGCAGGACCCGGACATCATCATGGTGGGCGAGATCCGCGACCTGGAGACGGCGGAGATGGCCATCCAGGCGGCGCTGACCGGCCACCTGGTACTCTCCACGCTGCATACCAACGACGCCGCCTCGGCCATCACGCGCCTGCTCGATCTGGGCGTGCCGCGCTACCTGCTTAACGCTACTATCATCGGCATCATGGCGCAGCGCCTGGTGCGGACGCTGTGTCCGCAATGCAAGCAGAAGGTGTCCTACGAGGAAGGCGGTACGGCGGAAATCGACTGGGACGAGCTCGTCGCGCCGTGGAAAGCCCGCCGGCCGGACTATCTATACCGTCCGGTGGGCTGCCTCGATTGCCGCATGACCGGCTACCGGGGCCGCGTGGGAATTTACGAGGTCTTGACCATGTCGCCGGCCATCCGGCGCTTGGTCTATGCCGAAGCGGATATCGCCAAGATCCGCGAGCAGGCGTACAAAGAAGGCATGAAGAGCCTCCGCGTCAGCGGGGCGATGAAGGTGGCTGCCGGCCTGACCACACTGGAGGAAGTGCTGAAGGTCGCGCCGCCGCATCATGCCGAGAGGTAAAGCAAGGTTGCCCGACAACAAGAACAAAAACCTGCTCAGGGAAGGATTCAGCAAGAACGCGCAGGGCCGGCGGCTGTTGGCGATCGCGCTGCTGGCGCTCGTCTATACGGCCCTAGGCTGGTTCGGCCAGCAGTTTGCCACCATCCACAGTCCCGCCACGCTCGTTTCGCCAGCAGCCGGTCTGGGCGTGGCGGCGCTGGTGCTCGGCGGCCTGGCCCTGCTGCCGGGCGTCGCGCTGGGCGCGCTCGGTGCCATGCTCCTGGGCGGCCTCGGCTGGCAGCCGGCGTTGATGATCGCGGCCGGGACGACGGCGCAGGCCTATCTCGCCGCCCGGATCCTGTCCCCCCGTTACGGTTTCGACACCCGGCTGCAGCGCCTGCGCGACGTGGTGATGCTGGTGTTCGGCGCCGCAATGGCGGCGCCCCTGATCGGCGCCACGGCGGGCACGGCGGCCTTGCAGCTCTATGAGCACGTCGCGGCCGCGGAAACGGCGGCCGTGTGGCTGGCCTGGTGGGGCGGGGAGGCGCAAGGCATCCTGCTGGTCGCGCCGCTGCTGTTCTGCTGGGTCGCGCGGCCGCAGTTCGACGAACCGCTGGCGGAGTCGCTCGCCACGGCGGCCTTCGTCGCCCTGCTGCTGCTGTTCGCTTCGCTGGCGCTCGAATCGCGCCTGGGCACCACAGCCACGCAGTTCCTGGTGGCTTTCGCCTTCTTCCCGCTCGCGGTGTGGCCGGGCGTGCGTTTCGCGATGCGCGACGTCACGACCTTCAACTTCGCCTTCAGCGGGTTTGGCATCGCGGGCACGGTCCTGGGCCTGGGGCCGTTCTACGGCCCCGACCCGCTGCACGTCTTCGGCCTGCACGGCCTGCTGTTCGCCGGCGCGCTGACCACGCTGCTGCTTTGCGCCATCAGCACCGAGCGGCGCGCGGTCACGGCCAAGCTGCGGGAAAGCGAGCAGCGTTTCCGCGATCTCACCGAGCTCTCCGCCGACTGGTACTGGGAACAGGACGCCCAGTTCCGGTTCGTCGAGCTGTCCACGGGTTTCCGCGCCAGCGCGCCCTTCGACACGGCCGAGTACATCGGCAAGCGGCGCTGGGAGATGCCGTTCCTGGACCGCGATTCGGAGGCCTGGGCAGAGCACCGCCGGCGGGTGGAGGCGCACCTGCCGTTCCGCGACTTTCTGCTGGTGCGCAAGGACCAGGACGGCAACCTGTACTACGCGCTCACCAGCGGCGAACCGATGTACGACGAGCGGGGCCGCTTCAAGGGCTACCGCGGCGTGGGGCGCGACATCACGGCGCAGAAGCGCGCGGAAATCGCGCTCGCCGAATCGCGCGAGCTGTTCGCGCGCATCTTCGACGCGAGCCCGCAGCCGATCATGTTCCGGCGCCTGGAGGACGGCGTGGTGACGGCCGTCAACGACGCCTGGTGCAGGCTCTACGGCTACGCCCGCGCCGAGGTCGAGGGCAAGCATGTGTTCGACGACCTCGATCTGCTCGCCAATCCCAAGGACGCGCAGCTCATCCGCGAACGCCTGGCGCGCGACGGCGCGGTGCGCAACCTCGACATCAAGGGACGCACGCGCAACGGCGAACTGCGCGATCTGCTCTATTCCGCGGAAGTGGTCGACTTCCGCGGCGAACGCTGCGTGGTGGTGACGCTCGTCGATCTCACCGAGCGGCGCCGCGCCGAGGAGCGGGCGCGCGAATCGAACGCCCGCGCCGAGCGCATGTTCCGCGCCAGCCCGCAGCCGATCGCAATCTCGAACCTGTTGGACGGCCGAGTCATCGACGTCAACGACGCCTGGTGCCGCACCTACGGGTATACGCGCGAAGAGCTGATCGGCAAGGATTTCATCAGCGTGGGCCTGTGGGTCGACCCCGAGGCGCGCGAGCAGATGCGCGACCTGCTGCTCAGCCAGGGCGTGGTGCGCGACTTCGAATGCCGCTGGCGGCGCCGCAACGGCGAGATCGCCGACGTCTCGCTTTCCGGCGACGTCATGGAGCTCGACGGCGAGCGCGTGCTGCTGTCGAGCGCGATCGACGTCACCGAGCGCCGGCGCGCGGAGGCGCGCGTGCGCGAATCCGAGAGCCGTTTCTCGACCATCTTCCACGCCAGCCCCTTGCCGATCATGATCCACCGCGCCGACGGCACGTTCGTGGAAGTCAACGAGGCGTGGACGCGCTTCTTCGGCCATGCGCGTGAGGACATCGCCGGACGCTCGGGTGCCGGCATCGACCTGTGGTGCGCGACCGGCGACTGGGAGAACCTGCTGCGCATCGTCAGGGCCGGCCAGTCGGTGCGCGGCATGGAGTGCAGGCTGCGCAAGAAGTCCGGCGAAGTCGCGGACACCATGCTGTGGAGCGAGATGATCGAGCTCTCGCACGAGCCCTGCATCCTCACCTCGATCACCGACATCACCGAACGCAAGCTCGCCGAACGCCAGTTGCGCGAATCAGAGCGGCGCTTCCGAGATTTCGCCGACGCGGCGGGCGAATACGTGTGGGAGCTGGACGTGGACGGCCGCTTCACCTACGTGTCCAGACGGGTGGAGCAGGTGCTCGGCTACCCGCCCGAACTGCTCTACGGCCGCCGTCCCACCGACTTCATGCCGGCCGGCGAAGAGGAGCGCGTGCGCGAGTGGTACTTGCGGCTCGTGCGGCGGCGCGAGCCCTTCCGCAACATGGAGTTCCGCTCCATCGCGCGCAACGGCAGCCAGGTGTGGCAGCTCGTGAACGGCGTGCCCATCCTCGACGCCGACGGCCGCCTCACGGGCTACCGCGGCACGGCGCTGGACATCACCGAACGCAAGCTCGCCGAGGCGCGCATCACCGAACTCGCCACGCGCGATCCGCTCACAGCGCTGCCCAACCGGCTGTTGCTGAACGACCGCCTGGCGCAGGGCATCTCGGCCGCGCAGCGCAACGGCGAGCTGCTCGCCGTGATGTTCATGGATCTGGACAACTTCAAGGACATCAACGACTCGCTGGGCCACGACGTCGGCGACCAGCTCCTCAAGGATGTGGCCAAGCGCATCAGCGGCCTGCTGCGCAAGGGCGACACCCTGTCGCGTATCGGGGGCGACGAATTCGTCGTCGTCCTCACGGGCCTCAAGAGTCCCGACGACGCCGGCCAGGTGGCGCAGAAGATCATCGCTTCGGTCGGACAGCCGTACGAGATCGGCCCTTATACCGTCAGCACCGGTTGCAGCGTGGGGATCGCGATCTACCCGGACGACGGCGCCGACGCCACGACGCTCATGCGCCATGCCGACACGGCGATGTACGTGGCGAAGTCGAGCGGCCGGCGCAGCTATCAGTTCTTCTCGGCGGACATGAACCTGCGCGCCACGGAGCGCGTGCGCATGGAAAGCGGACTGCGGGGGGCGCTGGAGCGCGGCGAGTTGCAGGTCTACTACCAGCCGCGCGTGGACCTTGCGAGCGGCACGCTGACCGGTACCGAGGCGCTGCTGCGCTGGCGCCATCCCGAACACGGCCTGATCCAGGCGAGCAATTTCCTCGGCATCATCGAGGAGAGCGGCCTGATCCATTCCATCGGCGAGTGGGTGCTGCAGCAGGCCTGCACGCAGGCGCAGACCTGGCAGGTGTACTACGGCGAGACCTTCTCGATCTCGGTGAACATCTCCGTGCGGCAGTTCAACCGCGCCCTGCCGGCGCGCGTGCGCAACGCGCTGGAGGCCAGCGGGCTCGATCCGCGCGTGCTCGAGCTGGAAATCACCGAATCCTCGCTCGGCCGTAATGTCGAGGAATCCCGGACCATCCTGGGCGAGCTGCGCAAGCTCGGCGTGCGCATCGTGGTCGACGACTTCGGCACCGGCGTGTCCTCGCTCAGCCATCTGCGCCGCTTCAACGTCGACGGCATCAAGATCGACGCGTCCTTCGTACGCGGCATGCCGAAGAACGTCGACGACCGCGTGGTGGTGAAGGCGATGATCGAAATGGCGCGCAGCCTGCGCATGAACACCATTGCCGAAGGCGTCGAAAGCGAGGACCAGCTGGAGCTGCTGCGCGGCATGGGCTGCGAGGAATACTCGGGTCACCTGCTCGGCGAGCCCGTGACGGTCGAGGAATTCCAGCGCCGCTGGCTGTCCTTCAATGACAAGGTCGTGCCCCTTGCGCCGCGCTGCCATTGAGCGCGGTCGGTCGCTGTCCGTCAAAAAGAAAACGCCCGGCGATGCCGGGCGTATTTCATTCGCGCGCGCTTTGCTTCAGGCGGCCGACAGCGCCTGATCGAGATCGGCGATGATGTCGTCGATGTGCTCGATGCCGATCGAAAGCCGCATCATGTCCTCGGTGACGCCGGCTTTCTTCAGCTCCTCGGCGCTCAGTTGGCGATGCGTGGTCGAGGCCGGATGGCAGGCGAGCGATTTCGCGTCGCCGATGTTCACCAGGCGGGTGATGAGTTTGAAGGCGTCCTGCACCCGCGCGCCGGCCTCGCGTCCGCCCTTGACGCCGAAGGTCATGAGGCCGGCGGCCTTGCCGTCGAAATACTTGTCCACCAGCGGCCGGCTGGGGTGGTCCGGCAGGCCCGCGTAGTTGACCCAGGCCACCTTGGGATGGCTGCGCAGGAACTCCGCCACCATGAGCGCGTTCTCGCAGTGGCGGTCCATGCGCACCGCCAGCGTCTCGATGCCCTGCATGATGAGGAAGGCGTTGAAGGGCGACATCGCCGCGCCCATGTTGCGCAGCAGGACGGTGCGCGCGCGGCCGATGTAGGCCGCCGGCCCCAGCGCCTCGGTGTAGACCACACCGTGATAGCTCACCTCGGGTTCGTTCAGGCGCCGGAAGCGTTCCTTGTGCTCGGCCCAGGGGAATTTGCCCGAGTCGACGATGATGCCGCCGATCGTGGTGCCGTGGCCGCCCATGTATTTGGTGAGCGAGTGCACCACGATGTCGGCGCCGTGCTCGAAGGGCCGGGTGAGATAGGGCGTGGGCACGGTGTTGTCGACGATGAGCGGGACGCCGTGCGCGTGCGCGACTTCGGCGAAGGCGGCGAAATCGACCACGTTGCCGAGCGGGTTGCCGATCGATTCGCAATACACCGCTTTGGTGCGCGCGTCGATGCGCGCCGCGGCGGCCTTGGGATCGTTCGCGTCCACGAAGCGCACCTCGATGCCGTATTGCGGCATGGTGTGGGCGAACAGATTATAGGTGCCGCCGTAGAGCGTACTGGTGGCGACGATGTTGTCGCCCGCTTCGGCGATGGTCATGATCGAGTAGGTGACCGCCGCCTGGCCGGAAGCGAGAGCGAGTGCGCCTACACCACCCTCCAGCGCCGCCACGCGCTGTTCCAGCACGTCGTTGGTCGGGTTCATGATGCGCGTGTAGATGTTGCCCTGGACCTTGAGGTCGAACAGGTCCGCGCCGTGCTGGGTGTTGTCGAAGGCGTAGCTGGTGGTCTGGTAGATGGGCACGGCCACCGCCTTGGTGACCGGATCGGGACTGTAACCTGCGTGAATCGCCAAGGTTTCGAAACGCATGAGCGGATTCCTCCTCTCCCTGTTGATTTCGCGGTCGAAGCGCCTTGGAGCATAGCCCCGCCCCGCCGCGGTGACTGAGGTTCAGATCAAATTCTTGCGGACCCAACGGTGAGGCAGGCCGAGGTGGTCGTAGACGTCGCCTTCGGCCTCGTACCCCAGCTTGAGATAGAAGCCGAGCGCCGAGACCCGCGCTTCGGCGACGACCTGCCGGTAGCCGCGCCGGCGGGCGTCTTCCTCCATGTGACCGAGCAGCAGTCGGCCGATACCCTGCGTCTGCCGTGCCGGTGCGACCGCCATCTGCCGCAGTTGTACGCGTTCCGCGTCGAGGGGCTGCAGGAAGGCGGTGGCGACGATCGCGTCGCCGTCATAAACCGCATAGTGGAGTGCCTCGCACTCGCGCCGCAGTTGCTCCTCGGCGAACGCCAGGCCCAGCGGCTTGCGCAGCAGCTCGTGGCGCAGAGCGACCGCTTCGCGCCAGGCCGGTCCACCATGGGGAATCGAGACGACTCGCAAGGCCATGCCGTCCCCGCCTATTGTGCCGACAGATAGCGCATGGCCCGGTCCAGACCGTCGAGGGTCAGGGGATACATGCGGCCGTCCATGATCTGCCGCATGAGACCGATCGAGGTGCGGTAGGGCCAGCGATCCTCCGGCTCGGGGTTGAGCCACACCGCCTTGGGATAGACCGAGAGGATGCGCTGCATCCAGACCATGCCGGGTTCCTCGTTCCAGTGTTCGACCGAGCCGCCCGGTTCGGTGATCTCGTAGGGACTCATGGTGGCGTCGCCCACGAAAATCAGTTTGTAGTCGCTGCCGTACTTGTGCATCAGCTCGACGGTGCTGACGCGGTCCCGGTGCCGGAAACTGTTGTCCTTCCACACCGACTCGTACAGGCAGTTGTGGAAGTAGTAGTACTCGAGGTGCTTGAACTCGCTCTTGCAGGCGGAGAAGAGCTCCTCACAGAGCTGGACGTGATCGTCCATGGAACCGCCGACGTCCAGGAGCAGCAGCACCTTGACGGCGTTGTGGCGCTCGGGGCGCATCTGCAGGTCGAGCCAGCCCGCGTTCTTGGCGGTCTCGCGGATCGTGCCGTCCAGGTCCAATTCGCTCGCGGCACCTTCGCGCGCGAAGCGGCGCAGCCGCCGCAGCGCCAGCTTGATGTTGCGGGTGCCGAGCTCGACGTTGCTGTCCAGGTTCCGGAACTCACGCTGGTCCCATACCTTCACGGCGCGCCGGTGGCGCGACTCGTGCTGCCCGATGCGGATGCCTTCGGGGTTGTAGCCGTAGGCGCCGAAGGGCGAGGTGCCGGCGGTGCCGACCCACTTGTTGCCGCCCTGGTGGCGTTCCTTCTGTTCCTCCAGGCGCTTTTTGAGCGTCTCGAGCAGCTTGTCGAGACCGCCCATGGCCTGGATCGCCGCCATTTCCTCGGGCGAGAGCCTAAGCTCCTTCAGCTTGCGCAGCCATTCCTCGGGAATGGTGAGCTGCTCCGGCTCGATCTGTTCGATGCCGGAGAAGTATTCGCCGAAGGCGCGGTCGAAGCGGTCGTAGTGCGCCTCGTCCTTCACCAGCGCGGCGCGGGCGAGGTAGTAGAAGTCGTCCACCGAGGGGCCGATCACGCCCTTTTCCAGCGCTTCCAGCAGCGTCAGGAACTCTTTCAGCGAGACCGGCACCCGCGCTGCGCGCAGGCGGTAGAAGAAGTCGATCAGCACGGTCCCCGCCCGGTCGTGGGATGCGGACGGCGGGTCGCAACCCGCCTCGGTCCGGAAGCGCACGGTTTCATCGGCGGCTCATGAACGCCAGCCGCTCGAACATGTGGATGTCCTGCTCGTTCTTGAGCAGGGCACCGTAGAGCGGCGGAATGAGCTTGCCGCGGTCCTTCGCGCGCAGCGCCTCGGGCGGGATGTCCTCGGCGAGCAGCAGCTTCAGCCAGTCGAGCAGCTCCGAGGTGGAGGGCTTCTTCTTCAGACCGGGGATCTCGCGCAGCTCGAAGAACACGTCCAGCGCCTCGCGCAACAGGTTCTTCTTCAGATCCGGGAAGTGCACCGCGACGATCTTCTCCATCGTCTCCCGGTCGGGGAAGCGGATGTAGTGGAAGAAGCAGCGGCGCAGGAAGGCGTCCGGCAGTTCCTTCTCGTTGTTCGAGGTGATGAACACGATCGGCCGGTGCTTGGCGCGGACGAGCTGGCGCGTCTCGTAGACGTAGAACTCCATGCGGTCGAGCTCCCGCAGCAGGTCGTTGGGGAACTCGATGTCGGCCTTGTCGATCTCGTCGATCAGCAGCACCACCGGGGTGTCGGACTCGAAGGCCTGCCAGAGCGTACCCTTGACGATGTAGTTGGAGATGTCCTGCACCCGGGGATCGCCGAGCTGGGAGTCGCGCAGGCGCGACACGGCATCGTATTCGTACAGGCCCTGCTGCGCCTTGGTGGTGGACTTGATGTGCCACTCCAGCAGCGGCAGCCCCAGGGCAGCGGCCACTTCCTCCGCCAGCCTGGTCTTGCCGGTGCCCGGTTCGCCCTTGATCAGCAGGGGACGGCCGAGGGTGATGGCGGCGTTGACGGCCAGCGTCAGGTCTTCGGTGGCGACGTAGTTGGATGAGCCGTTGAAGCGCATGGGGGAGCCTTGGTCGGAGAACGGGCAATTATAGCCGCCGCGGCATTTATCCCCGGGGTGATTTGATCTGGATCACGCTTTTTTGACCGATGCGGAAAGCCTCGGTTAGAATCCCCGCGATTTGATCTTCATCAAAGACAGAGGGGGTTTGGTTGTTCGGTCGGCGTGCAGTCGGCGCCGGATAAACACATAACAAGCGCCTTTCCATGGGCGCATGCGGGACTTAAAGCGAGAGCACCCACGATGAAAAAGACCACTGCAGCGATGCTGCTCGCCGGCGCGCTGGCCTGTGCGCCGGTCTACGGGCAGCAAACAGAAGGCAACATCGAACGCGCCAAGACCAAAATCTCCATGTGCATCGGCTGCCATGGCATTCCCGAGTACCGCACCGCGTTTCCCCACGTTTACCGGGTGCCGTTGATCGCGGGGCAGCATCCGCAATACATCGCCGGCGCCTTGCGCGCCTACAAGAACGGCGACCGCAGCCATCCCAGCATGGTGGGTATCGCCAAGACGCTCACCGACGAGGACATCGCCGACCTCGCCGCGTTCTACGGCCAGCAGCAGAAATAAGGGGAGGGGACATGATCAGGAAAACCGTTGCATTGGTGTTCGCTTCCCTGCTTGCGGCGCCCGTCTGGGCGGCCGATCCCGCAGCCGGCGCGCAGATCGCCCAGAAGGTCTGCGCCGCCTGCCACGGCCCGGACGGCAACACCTCGACCTCGCCGGAGTTCCCGCGCCTTGCGGGCCAGCACGAGGACTACCTGCTGCAGGCCATGAAGCAGTACAAGTCCGGCGCGCGCAAGAACCCCATCATGGCGGCGCAGGTGCAGCCCCTGAGCGAGCGGGACATGGAGAACCTCGCGGCCTATTTCGCCAGCCAGAAAGGCTCGCTCTACCTGATCCGCGAATCGCGGCTGCAGAGCGCAAGCAAGTAAGCCGCCTCGAAACGAAAAATCCCCGCCTCGGCGGGGATTTTTTCTTTGGTGCGTCCGGCTCAACGCCGGCGCAGGCATTCCAGATAGGCCTCGCCGTCCGGGGGCGTGCGGTCGCGCTGCGCCCGCCAGACGATCTCGCCCAAGCATTCCAGGACATCATGCAGCGCTTCGTGGCGGTCGCCGCGCGCGCGCACGAGGCGTTCGAATTCCGCGCGGATGCCGGGCGGCTGGTCGATGGAGAGCTGTTCTGCGATCGCCACGTGCAGGCTCATGTGCAGGAAGGGGTTCATCTGCCCTTCCTCGGGCGTGTACTGGCGGTCGATATAGCGCTCGGGCTGGTCGAGCACCTCGTGGTATTCGGGGTGCATGAGCGCGACTTCGACGGCGACGGTCTCCAGCCCTTCCAGCGGCGCACCCTGGCGGTACTTGCGCCAGGCGTCGAAGAAGAACTGCCGGACCTGTTCGCGGGTGGGATTGAACATGGGGGACGGGCTTTCAGGCTCGAACACCGATTCTACGCCGTTGCGGCACAGCCCTCGGTTCGGCGGCCGTCTTCGCCTTGTATTCGCACAGGTCGCGGATCAGGCAGCGCGGGCAGTCGGGCTTCTGCGCCCTGCAGACGTAGCGGCCGTGCAGAATGAGCCAGTGATGCGCGTGCAGCCGGTATTCCTCCGGCACGCATTTCATCAGCTTGCGCTCCACTTCCAGGACGTCCTTGCCCGGCGCGAGGCCGGTGCGGTTCGCGACCCGGAAGATGTGCGTGTCCACAGCGATGGTGGGCTGGCCGAACACGGTGTTGAGGATCACGTTGGCGGTCTTGCGGCCGACACCGGGCAGCGCTTCCAACGCTTCGCGTTCGGCCGGCACCTCGCCGCCGTGCTTTTCCAGCAGCAGGCGGCAGGTCTCGATGATGTTCTTCGCCTTGGTACGGTAGAGGCCGATGGTGCGGATGTAGGGCACCAGCCCCTCGTAGCCGAGCGCGTAGATCGCCTGTGGCGTGTTGGCCACAGGGAAGAGCTTGCGTGTGGCGATGTTGACGCTTTTGTCGGTCGCCTGCGCGCTTAGGATCACGGCCACCAGCAGCTCGAAGGGCGTGCGGTACTCCAGCTCCGTGGTGGGCGAGGGATTCGCGGCCTGGAAGCGCGCGAAAATTTCGGCTCGCTTCGCGGCGTTCATCGGTTTCCCGAGGCGGCGGCGCGGCGCGCCCGCGCGCGTTCCATGGCGGCACGGATGAAAGCCTGACGCGTTTCCGCTTCACCGGCTTTGGCGAGCGCGGCTTCGGCGAGGCGCGCCTCGCGTTCGGCCTTGTCGCGTTCCAGTCGTGCGCGGCGGCGGTGCAGGCGCGCGCGTGCCGCGTCGGCGTCGGCGCGGGTCCAGGCGGCCGGGTAGGGGCGCATGTCGATGCAATCGACCGGGCAGCGCGGCACGCACAGATCGCAGCCACTGCAAAGTTCTGCGACCACCGTATGCAACTGCTTCGGCGCGCCGACGATGGCGTCGACGGGACAGGCCTGGATGCAGAGCGTGCAGCCGATGCAGCGCGCTTCGTCGATATACGCGGCGTGGCGCGGCCGTTCGGTGCCGCGGCTGGTGTCGAGCGGAACGGGCGCGCGGCCGAGCAGGGCGGCCAGCGCGGCGATGCCCGCCGCACCGCCCGGCGGACAGCGGTTGATGTCCGCTTCGCCCGCGGCGATGGCGCGCGCGTAGGGCTCGCAGCCCGCATAGCCGCACTTGGTGCACTGGGTTTGCGGCAGCAGGGCGTCGATCTCGGCGACGAGGCGCTCTGTGTTCATCGAGTGGCTTCGACCGCTTCGGTGACCAGTTCCGGGCCGCGATAGATCAGACCGCTGTAGAGCTGTACGAGCGTTGCGCCGGCGGCGAGTTTCTCCGCCGCGTCGGCGCCGCTCATGATGCCGCCGACGCCGATGATGGGAATCTCGTCGCCGAGCAGCGCGTGCAGCTTGCGCACGATCGCGGTCGAGCGTGCGGTGAGCGGCGCGCCCGACAGCCCGCCGGTTTCCTCGGCATGCGGGAGCCCCTTCACTTCCTCGCGCGAGAGCGTGGTGTTGGTGGCGATGACCGCGTCGATGCCGTAGCGGCGCAGGGCTTCCGCGATCGCCTCAAGGCCTTCGTCGTCCAGATCCGGCGCGATCTTCACCGCCAGGGGCACGCGCTTCTTGAAGCGCTGCGCGAGGCTTTCACGCGTGCGGGTGATGCGCTCCAGCAGTGCCGAGAGCTCGTCGGCCTGCTGCAGCTGCCGCAGGTTCTTGGTGTTGGGCGAGGAGATGTTGATGGTGACGTAGCTCGCCACCTCGTACACCTTCTCCAGACAGGCGACATAGTCGTCGGCGGCACGTTCCACCGGCGTATCGAAGTTCTTGCCGATGTTGATGCCGAGGATGCCGTCGTAGCGCGCCCGGCGCACGTTCTCCACCAGACGTTCGACGCCCTCGTTGTTGAAGCCCATGCGGTTGATGATCGCGCGCGCTTCGGGCAGACGGAACAGGCGGGGCTTGGGGTTGCCGGGCTGCGGGCGCGGCGTCACCGTGCCGACTTCGATGAAACCGAAGCCGAGCGCGGCAAGGCCGTCGATGTGGGCGCCGTTCTTGTCCAGTCCGGCGGCCAGTCCCACCGGGTTGGGGAATTCCAGTCCCATCGCCCGCACTTTGCGGCCCGTCAGGGCTTTGCCCGGCACGCCGGGCAGGCGCGCGAGCAGATCGGAGGAACACAGCGCCAGCTCGTGCGCGGTTTCCGGATCGAGACGGAAGAGGAAGGGTCGTGCCAGGGCGTACAGCATGGGGCGCGAGTTTAACACCCGCGCTGCGTACGGCCCGCTAGAGTCCCGCGCCTGCCATGTCGGCTTCGCTCAGCTCGCGCCATTCGCCGCCGATGAGGCCTTCGATGGGACGGAAGCGCGCCTTGTAGGCCATCTTGCGGCTGTCGCGGATCCAGTAGCCGAGATAGAGGTAGGGCAGGCCGAGCGCGCGGCACTGCTCGATCTGCCAGAGGATGTTGTAGGTGCCGAGGCTCGCGCCGGGGATGTCCGGATCGAAGAAGGTGTAGACCGAGGACAGGCCGTCGTCGAGGTAATCGACGATGCTCACCATGGCGAGCCGGCCCTGGTCGCGGAATTCGATCAGCCGGGTGTTGACGCGGCTTTGCAGCAGGAAGTGCGAGTACTGGTCGCGGCTGTCCTGGTCCATGCCGCCGCCGGCGTGGCGCGTGGCCTGATAGCGCAGATAAAGCGCGTAGTGCTCGGCGCGGAAGCGCAGGCCCAGCGTGGTGGCCTGCAGGTGTTCGTGGCGTTTGAGGGCGCGCCGCTGATAGCGCGCGGGCGTGAAGCGGTCCACGGGAATGCGCACCGGCACGCAGGCGCGGCAGGCGTCGCAATAGGGCCGGTAGGTGAAGATGCCGCTGCGGCGGAAGCCGAGGCGTACGAGCTGGCCGTAGAGCTCGTTGCCGATGAGGTGGCTGGGCGTCGCGACCTGGGAGCGTGCCAGCCGGCCGTCCAGGTAGCTGCACGGGTAGGGCGCCGTCACGTAGAACTGCAGGACGGCGTGGGGCAGATCGTTCAGCTTCGACATCGGTCGTTCTCGGCGCCTTCGCGCGGCGCGATACGCTCCCCATTGTGCATCGGCCCGTGGTGGGTCCAGGGGCCGACCTCGCCCTCGCAGTGTATCAAGTCCGCGAGCCGCCGGGCGAACTCGGTGCGCGGAATGGGCCGCGCGCCCAGCGAAGCGAGGTGCGCGGTTTCCATCTGGCAGTCGATCATGCCGTAGCCCTGCGCCTCGAGCAGTCGCACGAGATGGAAGAGCGCGATCTTCGAGGCGTCCCGCACGCGGGTGAACATGGACTCGCCGTAGAACATCCTGCCCAGCGCCACGCCGTACAGCCCGCCCGCCAGCTTGCCGTCGATCCAGGTCTCCACCGAATGCGCGTAGCCCATGCGGTGCAGCCGGGTGTAGGCGGCCTGCATGTCCGGGACAATCCACGTGCCCGCTTCGCCGTCGCGTGGTGCGGCGCAGCCCGCGATGACCGCTTCGAAGGCGGTATCGAAACGCACCTCGTACGCTTTGTTGCGCAGGACCTTGGCGAGCGACCGCGTCACCCGCAGCTCGTCCGGGAACAGCACCATGCGCGGGTCCGGGCTCCACCACAGGATGGGATCGCCGTCCGAGTACCAGGGGAAGATGCCGCGGCTGTAGGCCTCCAGCAAGCGGCCCGGCGAGAGGTCGCCGCCCACGGCGAGCAGCCCGTTCGGCTCACGCAAAGCCGCTTCGAGCGGCGGGAAGCGCTGGGTGTCGTCCAGCCAGGCAATCATCGCGGCCGAGTGTTCCGTCGTTCAACGGATGTCTTCGGTATGCAGGCGGAAACCGCCGTTGCGGCGGTCGGCGTAATAGCGGCGCAGCGTCGTCGTCACGGTGCGGAAGGCGAGCTGATCCCACGGCACTTCCGCCTCCTCGAACAGCCGTACTTCCAGGCTTTCGGCGCCCGGCCGGAAATCCAGATCGAGCAGGCGCGCGCGATAGAACACGTGCACCTGGCTCACGTGCGGCACCGACAGCACGCTGTACACGTCATGCAGTTCCACGCGCGCATTGGCTTCCTCCAGCGTCTCGCGCAGCGCGGCCTGGGCCAGCGTCTCCTCGTTCTCCATGAATCCGGCCGGCAGCGTCCAATAGCCGTGACGCGGCTCGATGGCGCGGCGGCAGAGCAGGATGCGGCCCTCCCATTCGGGAATGCAGCCCACCACCATGCGCGGGTTCTGGTAATGGATGGTGCTGCAGGCGTCGCAGACGTAACGCGGCAGATTGTCCCCGGGCGGAATGCGCCGCACCACGGGGTCGCCGCAGTTGGAGCAGAACTTCATGGCGCGTCGAAGCCGGAAATGGTGCATGTTATGATAGCCCACGACCGGCCGCGCCGCGGCTTCCGTCCGTCATTCGAGAATCCCTTCTCTTGCGTCCCTCTCAGATCCAAGCGGTGCTGGAACGCGAGTTCGCAGCCGTTGCGAGCGGACGGCACACGCCTGTGATGCTGTGGGGACCGCCGGGCGTGGGCAAGTCGCAGATCGTGGCCGACATCGCCAAACGCCACGGCGTGCCACTGATCGATATCCGGCTGGCGCAGATGGAGCCCACCGATCTGCGCGGCATTCCCTTCCGCGACGGCCGCCATGTGGTGTGGTCGGTGCCGGCGCTGCTGCCCGATGCCGAACGGCACGGCGAGCGCGGCATCCTGTTCCTCGACGAGATCACTTCGGCCGTGCCCACCGTCACGGCCGCGGCCTACCAACTGATCCTCGACCGCCGTCTGGGGGACTATGTGGTGCCGCCGGGCTGGGCGATCTTCGCCGCCGGCAACCGCCAGGGCGACCGCGGCGTGACCTACCAGATGCCGGCGCCGCTCGCCAACCGCTTCACCCATTACGAGCTCGAACCGGACCTCGACGACTGGGTGCGATGGGCGCATGCCGAGGGCATCGACGAGCGGCTCATCGCCTTCCTACGCTTCCGCCCCGATCTGCTGTTCGATTTCGATCCGGCGCGCTACATGGTCGCCTTTCCGTCGCCGCGGTCGTGGGAATTCGCCGACCGCGCGCTGCGCAAGTTCGCCGACGTGCCGGAGCTCCTGGGCGAGGCGTTGAAGGCCTGTGTAGGCCCGGCTGCGGGGCTCGCCTGCCGCGCGTTCCTGGAGCATCTCGACGCGTTGCCGGATGTGGCTGCCATCGCGGCGGGACGCGAACAGCGCGTGCCGCGCGGGGTGGAGATGCAATACGCCGTCGCGGCGGCGCTGGTGCGCCACGTCATGCGCCTGCCGCGCGAGGCGCAGCTCGAGGCGGCGGCGCACGTGCTCGATTACGCGCGCCGTTTTCCGCAGCGCGAGCTCGGGCTGATGCTCGTCATCGATCTGCAGCGCAACCTGCCGCGGCCGCTGTACGAAGTGCCAGCCTTCGCCGACTGGGCCGCGGAGGTCGGCGATCTGCTGTCCTATGCGCGCAGTTGAGGGCGACTCCGCGTCGGCGCGCGTCCGGCGCAAGCTCGAAGCGGCGCGCGCCCGCCTGATCCTCGACCGGCCCTTCATCGGCGCGCTGCTGATGCATCTGCCGCTCGTCGAGCATCCGCGCTGCGCGAGCATCGCCACCGATGCGCGCGCGCTCTACTACAGCCGCGATTACATCGAACGGCTGTCCTTCGACGACACGCGCTTCATGCTGGCGCACGAAGCGTTGCATTGCGCGCTGCTGCATTTTCACCGCCGCGGCCATCGTCTGGCCGCGCGCTGGGACCGCGCCTGCGATTACTGCGTGAATCAACTGCTGGTGGACGACGGCTTCGCGCCACCCCCCGGCGCCTTGCTCGATCCTGCTTTCCGCGGACTGTCCGCCGAAGAAATCTACGCGCTGCTGCCCGACGAGCCGGCAGAGACGCTGGACGAACACTGGTTCGGCCGCGCGGGCAGCGGCGAAGCCGCGATCGCAAGCGACCGCGGCGGCGATGCCGAGGCGACGCAGCTTGCGGGCGAAGCTTTTCTGGAAGCGCATCGCGACGGCTTCGACGAGGTTGCCACGCGCGGCAGCACGCTGATGCCTGCCGAGGCGCTCGCCGAGGCGTGGCGGAACCGGCTCGCGTCGGCGGCGCTCGAAGCGGCCAATGTGGGCAGTCTGGGCGCGGCCTTCGAGGAAGCGGCCGACCGGCTCATCCAGCCGCGCCTGCCGTGGCGGGCCTTGCTCGCGCGCTTCCTCATGAACGTCGCGCGCGAGGACTACAGTTACGGCCGCGCCTCGCGCCGCGAGGGCGAGGCGCTGCTGCCCGCCTTGCACAGCGCGCAACTGGAGCTTGCGCTTGCGCTCGATACCAGCGGCTCCATCAGCCATCACGATTTCCGCGACTTTCTCGACGAGATAGACGCCCTCAAAGGACAGATCCGCGCGCGCATCACGCTCTACGCCTGCGACGCCGCGCTCGCGCCCGGCGCGCCGTGGCGTTTCGAGAGCTGGCAGGCGCTGGAGCTGCCGCAGGGCTTGACGGGCGGCGGCGGAACGCGGTTCACGCCGGTGTTCGAGCACATCGAGACGCAGGCGCTGCGGCCCGACGCGCTGCTCTATTTCACCGACGCGCAGGGCGAATTTCCCATGCAGCCGCCGCACTACCCGGTATTGTGGCTGGTGAAAGGCAGCGCGCCGGTGCCCTGGGGCGAGCGCGTGCAATTGAACTGAGCGCGCCTTCGTGCGCAAAGTACGAAGCATGGACGATAAGCAACTTGCAGAAATCGCGGCGATCCTGCGGCAGGCATCCTCCATCGCTGTGCTGACGGGCGCCGGCATTTCCGCCGAAAGCGGCATTCCCACTTTCCGCGACGCGCAGACCGGATTGTGGGCACGCTACCGTCCCGAGGAGCTCGCCACGCCCGAAGCCTTCCTGCGCAATCCGAAGCTGGTGTGGGAGTGGTACGAATGGCGGCGCGAGCGCGTGCGCGCCGCGCAGCCGAACGCCGGCCATCGCGCGCTCGCGGACATGCAGCGGCGCGCGCCGCGTTTCACGCTCGTCACACAGAACGTCGACGGCCTGCATCAGCGCGCCGGCGCGCAGGACGTGATCGAGCTGCACGGCAACATCCTGCGCAGCAAGTGTTTCGACGAGGATGCGGTGCGCGAAAACTTCGTCGCCGGGGCGGACGTGCCGCCGCGCTGTCCGGTCTGCGGCGGCATGATGCGGCCTGACGTGGTGTGGTTCGGGGAGGCGCTGCCCGAAGAGGCGTTGCGCAAAGCCTTCGCTGAGGCGGAGGGTTGCGAGGTCTTTCTATCCATCGGCACTTCGGCGCTGGTCTATCCCGCCGCGCAACTGCCCTTCATGGCGCTCGGACGCGGCGCCGTCGTCGTCGAGATCAATCGCGATCCGACCCCGCTCTCGGAGCGGGCACAGTACAGCGTGCGCGCGCTGGCCGCCGAGTTCCTGCCCCGGTTGGTGCGTACGGCCTGGCCGGGCGAGGGTTGAGGGCCCCGGCTTTGCTATAGTGCGGACGTCACCTTCCGGCGTCCGTGCGAAATGAAGCCGAGCTTCGCCCGATGGACCCGCGCCGCATACGCGACGCTTTGTGCGCTGGCCTTGTCGCTTGCCGCGTACGCGCAGGGCGCGCCGACCGTCGTCACCATCGACGTCCGCGGACCGATCGGCGTGGGGGTCGGCATGCACGTGAAACAGGCGATCGATACCGCGCGCGATACCCATGCCGCCCTGGTCCTGCTGACGCTCGATACGCCGGGCGGGCTCGTCAGCACCACGCGCGACATCATTCAATCCATTCTGGCCTCCCCGGTTCCGGTCGTCGTCTATGTCGCGCCCTCGGGCGCACGGGCCGCGAGCGCGGGCACCTATATCGCCTATGCCGCGCACGTCGCGGCGATGGCGCCGGGCACCAGCATCGGAGCGGCGACGCCGGTGTCGATGCAGGCGCCGATCGGGGTGCCGCCGCAGGAGCCGGACAACAAATCCGGAGACAAGACGCGGCGCGAGGCACCCGGCAGCGCCGTGGAGCGCAAAGCGCTCAACGACGCGGTCGCGTTCCTGCGCAGTCTCGCGCAGCTTCGCGGCCGCAACCTCGAATGGGCCGACCAGGCCGTGCGCGAGGCCGCGACCCTGACGGGTCAGGAAGCGGTCGAGAAGAAAGTCGTGGATCTGCTCGCCGCCGATCGCGCCGCGCTGCTCGACGCTTTGCACGGCCGCACGGTGGAGACGGCGGCAGGCAAGGTCCGTCTCGCGACGCGGGACGCGCGCTTCGTCCCGATGGAGCCGAACCTGCGCGTGCGCCTGCTCGGCGCGCTGGCCGATCCCAACGTGGCGTTCATCCTGCTGCTGCTCGGGATCTACGGCCTGATCTTCGAATTCTGGTCGCCGGGCTTCGGCGTGGCGGGGACCATCGGCGCGATCTGTCTGCTGCTCGCCCTGACGGCACTGTCGATGCTGCCCGTGCATTACGGCGGCCTGGCGCTGTTGCTGCTGGGACTGGCGCTGATGACCGCCGAAGCCTTGTCGCCGGGCATCGGCGTGCTCGGCGTCGGCGGCGTCATCGCCTTCATCGTGGGCTCGGTGTTCCTGTTCGATCCGGCCGGCGCGGATTTCGATCTGGGCGTGGCCTGGCCGCTGATCCTCGGCGCCGCGGCCGCGAGCGCGCTGCTGTCCATGTTCGTGCTGGGCGCCGCGATCCAGGCCCGCAAACGGCCGGTGCGCGCGGGCGCCGAACCCATGCTCGGCGCGCGCGGCGAAGTGCGCGAATGGCAGGACCGCGAGGGCGTGGTGCTCGTGCACGGCGAAATCTGGCGGGCCCGCAGCGACCGGCCGCTCGCGCGCGGCGACGCGGTGGAAGTGGTGGCGCGCGACGGACTCGTGCTCGACGTGCGGCCGTCGAACGATCGAAGTTGAGAGCGAAGGAGAGCGATCCATGTCCGATGTGTTCACCCTGCCGTTCTATCTGGTGCCGGTCTTCGTCGTGGTGGCGATCCTCGTCTCGGCGATCCGCGTGCTGCGCGAGTACGAGCGCGCCGTCGTATTCATGCTCGGCCGCTTCTACAAGGTGAAGGGCCCGGGCCTGATCATCGTCATTCCCCTCATCCAGCAGGCGGTGAAGGTGGATCTGCGCGTGCGGGTGTTCGACGTGCCGCCGCAGGACGTCATCTCGCGCGACAACGTCTCGGTGCGCGTCAACGCGGTGGTCTACTACCGCGTGGTGGATGCGGAGAAGGCGGTGATCCAGGTCGAGGACTACAACCGCGCCACCAGCGAGCTCGCGCAGACCACGCTGCGCTCGGTGCTCGGGCAGCACGAGCTCGACGAAATGCTCGCCGAGCGCGAGAAGCTCAACGCCGACCTGCGCGCGCTGCTCGACGAGCGCACCGACGCGTGGGGCATCAAGGTCTCCGCGGTGGAACTGAAACACGTGGATCTGGACGAAACCATGGTGCGGGCGATCGCCAAACAGGCGGAAGCCGAGCGGTTGCGGCGCGCGAAGATCATCGACGCGGAGGGCGAACAGCAGGCGGCGGAGAAATTGCGCCAGGCCGCGCAGATCCTCTCCACCCAGGCCGAGGCGATGCAACTGCGTTACCTGGGCGCGCTCACCACCATCGCCAACGAACGCACTTCGACCATCGTCCTGCCCTTGCCGGTGGACCTCATCACCGCGTTGCAGCGCAGGGAGGAAACCAAAGGGACCTGAGGCTTCCTGCGCAGCGGATGCATCGCGGTGCCGGAAGCTGAAATGCGCCGGATTCGGGTACGGGATCGCGACGGGCGCGGAAGGACGGATGGTGGAATGCCGAGAGCGGATAACTGGTCTCGCCGACAGGAATCGAACCTGTATCTAGCGCTTAGGAGGCACTCGTTCTATCCATTGAACTACGGCGAGCCGGTTCGGCCGGGACCGCTTGCGTGGGAAGCGGATCCCCGAAGACCTGCGACAGCCGCGATTTTACGCGAAGCCGCCCGTTCTTTAGGTTATGAACAAGCGTATGAACGCAATCCACGCGGCGAAAAACAAGCCCAGGTGGATCCAGGACCAGGTCACGAAGCGCCGCGCGAGGCGCGAAGGCGGCTGATCGGCGAGCAGGAAGAGCCGTCCGTCGGACGGACGCTGGACGATGTCGACGGCCGGGACCGCGAGCAGCTCACGGTGCCGGCGTTCCACCTGACGCCGGGCCTCGGCGCGCGCCAGCTCCCATTCGCGCAGGTCGAGCGCGCCGTTCCTGTCGAGATCGAAACGCGCCAGCAGCCGGTGCGGTTCGCGCTTCCATTCGGCCAGCAGCTCGCGTGTGTCGGCCCGCACGGTGGCGACGTCGGGGGTGAACGTACGGGTCCTGAACTCGCCCAGCACGTAGAGCGTGTCGCCTTCGTGGATGCGCCATTCGGTGTAGCGGCGGTCGCTGGCGATGTCGCGCCGTTCCTTGTGCGTGCACACCACTTCGGCGCCTTCCGGGTCGACCGTGCATTCGCCCGTATGGTCGCGGAGCAGGAAGGTGGCGGCGCTTTCGCCCGATTCGACGGTGCGCCAGGTGCCTTCATGGTCCCGTTCTTCGACCTCGAAGCGGAACCAGCAGCAGGGCTTGCGCGAAAGCTTGGCGTAGATCGGCAGGCCCGGATGGTTGTAGGCCCGGCCGAGCAGCTCGACGTAGCCTTGGGCGGCCGAGGCGACCGTCGAGGTGGGCGTGTCGCCGACCGCGCGATAGCGCCTGAAGTTTGCGACCCACGCCCAGAAGGACGCGGCGGCGACGAGCGGCAGCGCCGCGTACCAGGCTTCGCGCGTGCCAACGTGCGCGGCCACGACGAGGATCGCGATCTGGGCGCCGCCGTAGAGCAGGAAGGGGCGGTGCTGCCCGCGGATGGAAACGATCATGTCTCGGATGCGCGGCGCGCCGATGCCGTGCGCGGTTTCAGCCGAACAGCGCCTTCACGTCGACGTCGGCCTTGTCCTTGTCGTCGAATTTCAGCAGCTTGGCGGGCGGGAAATTGCCCATGCGCGCAATGAGCAGGTCGGGAAACTGCTCGATACGGACGTTGTTGATGTTCGCCGCCTCGTTGTAGAGCTCGCGGCGGTCGGCGATGGCGTTCTCGAGCTGGCTGATGCGGTTCTGCAGCTGCATGAAGTGCTCGTTCGTCTTCAGTTCGGGATAGGCCTCGGCGACGGCGAACAGGGTGCCGAGGCTGGAGCGCATCATGGTCTCGGCCGCGCCCAGCGCCTCGACGTCGTGCTTTTCGCGCGCCTCGTGCACCAGCGCGCGGGCGCGGATCACCTTTTCCAGGGTTTCCTGCTCGAACTGGCGGTACTGTTTGCAGACTTCCACCAGCTTGGGGATTTCGTCGTGCCGCTGCTTCAGCAGCACGTCGATGTTCGACCACGCTTTGGCGACGCCGTGCTTGACGTCGACCAGCCGGTTGTACGTCATGACGACGTAGACCGCCAACACCGCCAACACCGCCAGGAAAATCATCAGGCCCACGGCCATTCCCTCCCAAGATGCCTGCGCGGCATTGTAGCGGCCCGCGCGGCCGCTTCCGATACAATGCGGATCGCGCTCCGAGCCGTCCGTGGTGTTTCCGTGAACTTTGCCCCGCTTCGTACGCCCGCACTGGTGATGCTGTGCGGCGCGCTGATCCTGACCGTCGCCATGGGCGTGCGCGCCACCGCCGGATTGTTCATGCCGCCCATGAGCATGGCGTACGGCTGGCCGCGCGAAACCTTCGCGTTCGCCTTCGCGCTGCAGAACCTCATCTGGGGCGCCGCGAATCCCTTCTTCGGCGCCGTGGCGGACCGCTACGGCGCGGGGCGCGCGTTGACGGCCGGCGCGCTGCTCTACTGCGCGGGGCTGGCGCTGATGGCCTATTCCGCCACCCCCGCGGCGCTCTACGGCAGCGCCGGACTGATGATCGGCCTGGGGCTCGCGGGCACGACCTTCGGCGTGGTGCTCGGCGTGGTGGCGCGCGTGGTCGCGCCGGAAAAGCGCAGCATGGCGCTGGGGCTCGTCGCCGCCGGCGGCTCGCTGGGACAGTTCATCATGCTGCCGGTGGGCCAGGGGCTGATCGACGCCTTCCAATGGCAGGGCGCACTGATCGCGCTGGCGCTCGTCTGCGGCTGCATGGTGCCGCTTGCCGCCGCGCTGGTCGGCAAGGGCGAGGCAGCGGCGAGCGGCCAGACCATCGGCGCGGCCCTGCGCGAAGCGGGCCTGCATCGCAGCTTCCACTTCCTGTTCTGGAGCTATTTCGTCTGCGGCTTCCACACCGCGTTCATCACCCTTCATCTGCCGGCCTATGTGCAGGATCACGGCCTGGCGGTCGGCGTGGGCGTGAAAGCGATCGCGCTTATCGGCCTGTTCAACATCCTCGGCACTTATACGGCCGGCTGGCTCGGCACGCACTGGAGCAAGAAGGGGCTGCTCGCGGGCATCTATGCCGGGCGCAGCGTCGCCATTGCCGGTCTGCTGATCGCGCCGGTGAGCCCGATCTCGATTTATGTCTTCGCCGCAGCGATGGGCTTCCTCTGGCTCGGCACCGTGCCGCTCACCAACGCCCTGGTGGCGCAGATCTACGGCACGCGCTACGTGTCGATGCTGGCCGGCGTCGTGTTCTTCGGCCATCAGATCGGCAGCTTCCTCGGCGCCTGGCTCGGCGGCGCGATCTACGACCGCACCGGTTCCTACGATCTGGTCTGGCAACTGTCGCTCGCGCTCGGCCTGATCGCCGCGGCGCTCGCGTGGCCGGTGGACGAGCGGCCGTTGCGGCGCGCGCAGATGGAGGCGGCATGAAGCGCAAGCTCGCGATCGGAACCGGTATCGCGCTGACGGCGGCGTTGCTCGCACTGGTTTTCCGTGCCTACGATGCGCCGGAATTCATCCTGCGCTTCGGCACGTTCCTGGGGTTGTGCGGATGAGCGCGGACTGGCAGGCGGTACTCGATTTCTGGCTCGGCGCGGAGGATTTGCCGCAGTACGGCAAGCCGCGGCCGGAGTGGTTCCGCAAATCGCAGGCCTTCGACGACGAGATCCGCAGCCGTTTCGAACCGGTCTACGAAGGCGCTGTGCGCGGCGAGCTGGACCATTGGCGCGGGCAGCCGCGTTCGGCGCTCGCTCTGGTGATCGTGCTCGACCAGTTTCCCCGCAACATCTATCGCGGCACGCCGCGGGCTTTCGCGGCCGATCCCCTCGCGCTGGACGTCGCGCGGCACATGGTGGCGCAGGGCTACGACCGGCGGCTCAATGCCGTCGAGCGCCTGTTCGTCTATCTGCCCTTCGAACATGCGGAGGACCTGGAGACGCAGCGCGAATCCGTCCGGCTGTTCGAGAGCCTGCGCGGCGAGCCTTACAGCGAGGAGGGCATCGACTACGCCTACCGGCACTACGCCATCATCGAGCGCTTCGGCCGCTTCCCGCATCGCAACGCCATCCTCGGGCGTCCCTCCACGCCCGAGGAAATCGAGTTCCTCAAACAACCCGGCTCTTCCTTCTGATGACGCATACGACGCAAACGCCCTCCGACTGGGTCGTGCGCTGGGCACCGCTGGTGCGCCCCGGGGGGACGGTGCTCGATCTCGCCTGCGGTTACGGCCGGCATGCGCGCCTGTTCGCCGCGTGCGGACATCCGGTTGTGGCGGCCGACCGCGATGCCGCGGCGCTTGCGACACTGGCCGGCGAGGCGAACATCGAAACCCGTGTCGTGGACCTGGAGGCGCAAGGCGCGCCGTGGCCTTTCGGGGCGGCGCGTTTCGCCGGCATCGTGGTGACCAACTATCTGCACCGGCCGCTGTTCCCGCCGCTGCTCGATGCGCTGGAAGAGGGCGGGGTGCTGATCTACGAAACCTTCATGGCCGGCAACGAGCGCTACGGCAAACCTTCCAATCCCGCCTTCCTGCTGCGTTCCCACGAGCTGCTGGAGCAGGTGCACGGACGGCTTGCCGTCGTGGCGTTCGAACAGGGCGAAGTCGCTTCGCCCAGACCCGCCGTTGTCCAGCGCATTTGCGCGGTGCGCGGCGGCGGTCCGCGGGCGCTTCTGCCGGGCTGAATTTTTCGCCGGGGCCGCCGCGGCCGGGTGGGAGCGCTTCGTCCCTCCTGCTAGAATCCCGCAACTTCAGGTTCCGGGCCGCATCCCGGCCGGCGGGCCGGGGCACCGCTCCAGGACACATTTAAAAAGGGCAATAACCTCGATGATTTACGGCAGCCTGGTGGCTATCGTCACGCCGATGCACGAAGACGGTAGCCTGGACATTCCGCGCTTCAAAGCCCTGATCGACTGGCACGTTGCCGAAGGCACCGACGGCATCGTCGTCGTCGGCACCACGGGCGAGTCGCCGACGGTGAATTTCGACGAGCACAAGGAGCTGATCCGCATCGCCGTCGAGCACGCGGCCGGGCGCATTCCCATCATCGCGGGCACCGGCGCCAACTCCACCGCCGAAGCGATCGAGCTTACGGAAGCCGCGAAGAAGGCCGGCGCCGACGCCACGCTCTCGGTGGCGCCCTATTACAACAAGCCGACCCAGGAAGGGTTGTACCGCCATTACCGCGCCATCGCCGAGGCGGTCGACCTGCCGATGATCCTCTACAACGTGCCGGGACGCACGGTCACCGACATCTCCAACGACACCGTGCTGCGGCTCGCCGAGATTCCCAACATCGTCGGCATCAAGGACGCCACCGGCGACATCGCCCGCGGCTCGGACCTGCTCAGGCGTGCGCCCAAGGATTTCGCCATCTACAGCGGCGACGATTCGAGCGAACTGGCGCTCATGCTGCTCGGCGCGCACGGCTGCATCTCGGTGACGGCCAACGTGGCGCCGCGCATGATGCACGAGATGTGCGAGGCGGCGCGCGCCGGCGACGTGGCGCGCGCGAGGGAACTCAATTTCCGTCTGTTCGGTCTGCATCGCAGTCTGTTCGTGGAGGCGAACCCCATTCCCGTGAAATGGGCGCTCGAACAGATGGGGTTGATCGAAGGGGGGATCCGGCTGCCGCTGACGCGCCTGTCGGCAGCCAACCAGGAAGTGGTGAGGCAAGCCATGCGTGAGGCCGGTATCGAGCTCAAGGGCCCGCGCGCTGCGGAGGAACATAAATGATGAACGCGAGACGGACACTGGCCCTCGGGCTGGTGGCAGCGCTGCTCGGTGGCTGCACGATCCTGGAGACCAAGAAGGTCGAATACCAGTCGGCGACCAAGCTGCCGCCGCTGGAAGTGCCGCCGGATCTCACCCGGGTGAGCGGCGACGACCGCTATACCGTGCCGGATATCAATCCGACGGGCACGGCGACCTTCTCCGTGTACAGTGCCGAACGCGCCGGGCGGCCGCAGACCGGCGCGACCGAAGTCCTGCCCACGATCGACAAGGTGCGCATCGAGCGTGCGGGCGGGGAACGCTGGCTGGTGGTGGCCGAGCCGCCGGAGAAGCTCTGGCCGATCGTCAAGCAGTTCTGGCTGGAGAACGGATTCCTGCTGCAGATCGAAATGCCCGAGGCCGGCATCATGGAGACCGACTGGGCGGAAAACCGCGCCAAGATCCCGCAGGACCCGATCCGCAACACCCTGGGCAAGATCCTCGACCAGCTCTGGTCCACCGGCGAGCGCGACAAGTTCCGCACGCGTCTGGAACGCCGCGCCGACGGCGGCACCGAGATCTACATCAGCCACCGCGGCATGGTGGAAGAACTCACCGGCGACAAGGACAGCTCGGTCTGGACGCCGCGGCCCTCCGATCCCGAACTGGAGGTCGAATTCCTCAACCGGCTGATGGTGCGCCTAGGCGTGGAGGAACAGCGCGCGCAGACGCTGCTGGCGAGCGCGTCGGCGGCCCAGCCGCGCGCCTCCATCGTCCGGGGCGAGGACGGCGGCGGCGAACTGCTGCTCGACGAGCCGTTCGACCGCGCCTGGCGGCGCGTGGGGCTGGCGCTCGACCGGGTCGGTTTCACGGTCGAGGACCGCGACCGCAGCAAGGGGCTCTACTACGTCCGCTATGTCGATCCGAAGACCGATCAGAAGAAGAGCGAGGGCTTCCTGTCCAAGCTCGCCTTCTGGCGCAGCGACGACAGCGGTCCCGCCAAAGCGGCGCAGTACCAGGTACGGGTGATCCAGGGCACGGACGCGAGCCGCGTGCAGGTGCTCAATCAGAACGGCCAGATCGAGAGCTCGGACGTGTCGGCGAAGATCCTCGGTCTGCTCTACGATCAGCTCAAGTAAGTCCACCGGCGGCGCCCGTGCGGGCGCCGCTCCCGGGTTTCGTCAGGCAAGGCTTTGAATCCCGTTCCAGTGAGGCAGGCCCGATGATGCGTTTCGCATCATTGGGCAGCGGCAGCCAGGGCAACGCGCTCGTCGTCGAAGCGGGCAGGACCCGCATCCTGGTCGACAACGGCATGACCGTGCGCGAGACGGAGCGGCGACTCGAACGGCTGGGACTGCAGCCCTCGCAGCTCACCGGCATCGTGGTGACCCACGAGCACAGCGACCACATCGACGGCGTGTTCCCCTTCGCGTGCAGGCACGGACTGAAGGTGTGGCTCACCTACGGCACCCTGCGCGCCGCGCTCGGAGACAAGCTGCCCGAGTGCGAGGTGGTGGTGATCGACAGTCACGATCCCTTCGCGGTGGGCGACCTGGAAGTGCATCCTTTCCCCGTTCCGCACGACGCGCGCGAGCCCGTGCAATACGTGTTCGGCGACGGCGCGCGGCGGCTCGGCGTGCTCACCGACGTCGGCATCTCGACCCGTCACATCGAAAACATGCTGAACGGTTGCGATGCGCTGGTGCTGGAATGCAATCACGATCCGGACATGCTGGCCCGCAGCAAATATCCGCCGTGGTTGCGTGCGCGCATCGCCGGGCCGTACGGCCATCTCTCCAATGCCGTGGCGGCGCAGCTCCTCGCGCGGCTGGAATGCAAGCGTCTGCAACACATCGTCGCCGCGCATCTGTCGGAGCAGAACAATACGCCGGACCTCGCCCAGGCGGCGCTCGCCGGAGTGCTCGGCTGCACGCCCGATTGGGTGGTGGCGGCAAGCCAGGACGGCGGATTCGGCTGGCTGGAAGTGCGTTGAGGCGCGACCCGCTTTACGGATAGCGATGCGCAAACGAAAAAAGCCGGCTTTGCAGCCGGCTTTTTGCTGCGCCAGGGAAGACAGCCCTGGGGAAAGCCGATCGAAGTGTCGCCACTCCGATCGCGTCTTTCCTTACTTCTTCTCTTCCTCGGTGGCCGCGGCGGAAGCAGCGTCGGCATCGGCTGCCGGCGCGGCATCGGTCGCGGGTGCAGCTTCCGCCGCAGCATCGGCGGCGGGGGCTTTGGCGGCAGGGGCCGCTTCGGCCGATTCAGTGGGCTCCGTCGCAGGCGCCGCGGACTCGGCCGGTGCGGCAGATTCGGCAGCGGGAGTTTCGGGCGCCTTGGCCTCTTCCTTACCGCAAGCTGTCAGTGCAAGCGCTGCGAGAAGAGCGGTGATGATGGAGCGATTCATTTTTAGGTTCCCCTAATAAGCGAACGTTATGGATGACTACACTCTTTGCGGCCTTACGATCTCGCCATGCATGACGCGAACGGGAACAAGACCGTCCGGCAGCGGGGCGCGAGTATATGCCTTCGGCAGACTCGCGGATGACTTTTTTGAACGCTTCAGAGTCCCAGCCGCGTGGCGGAAAGTCCGGGTTCCGACGCGGCCAGAATCTGCTCGAAGCGCTCCCTTAATTGGTGGCCCTCGTGCGGTTCTTCAAGCGCGTACACGCCGCGGCTCTGCGCCGCCACGGGACGCCGGACGAAATGACGCGCATCGACGAGCACGAAGCAGTCCTGCGCGCGCAGCGCATCGCCTTCGCTGCGGTGGACGGAGACGCGGGTGGGAAACTCGCGCAGCAGGTCGACGAGCCGCGGCATGCCGCGCTCGATGTGACTGAGATCGTGCACGACGATCTGCAGGACATTGTCGCGGCCGGCGCGCAGGAATGCGCGCAGCGCCTCGATGCGCGCCGGCCGATGCAGCGCCGGCTGCACGAGATCGGGATCGAAGACCTGGATCGACTTGCTCGCCAGCGGCAGCAGCGCGTCGAGCGCCGTTTGATATTCCGCGCGGGTGAGGATCAGTCTGCGTTCGGGTGCGGGCGGCAGCATTGCGGCAAGCGTGCGGCGGGGAACGCCGCCGATGATAACCTGCTCAGGCCTGCGCACCGATCAGCAGGTAGCCGGCGGCGTACCACTGGTGCAGCAACTGCAGCAGCGCGGGCTCCAGCGCGGTTCCGGGGGGCAGCCGCCGCCGGTCCGCAAGCTCGCGCAGGGCTTGCTGCCACGACGCTTCGGCTTCGAAGCGCTCGCCGTTGACGTACCAGCGGTTGCGGCGGTAGAGCATGCCGGTGGTGAGGGCGAGCCGCAGGCCGTGACGGGCGGCGGCTTGCGCGAAACGCGCGGGCGGCAGCGGGCGGCGCGGCCGTTCGAAACAGATGTGCGGCTTCGGTTCGGAGAGATACTGGCCGAGGAAATCCTCCACGTCGCGGCGCGACCAGCGGATGCGCCCGAGCATCGCTTCGGCCTGGCGCACCATGTCGTCGCCGATCTGCGCCGGGCTGCGCGGCGGACGCAGGCCGGGATCGCGGTAGATGCCGTCGAGACAGACGCGTTCCTGCATGAAACCGAGGAACTGGGTTGCCAGCTCCTGCGCGGTGAACGCGCGGAAACCGATGGAGTAGGTCATGCAGGGTTCGAGCGCGATGCCGTCGTGCGGAACGAGCGGCGGCAGGTAGAGCATGTCGCCGGGCTCCAGCACCCATTCCTGCTCGGCGCGGAAATTGGTCATGACGCGGATCGGCGCCCTGGGGTCGAGTTCGATCCTGCGCTGGCTGCTGATGCGCCAGAGCCTGCGCCCCTCGCCCTGGAGCAGGAAGACGTCGTAGGAATCGATGTGCGGGCCGACGCCGCCGTCCTTCACGGCGTAGCTCACCATGACGTCGTCCAGGCGCGCGTAGGGGATGAAATCGAAGCGGCGCATCAGCGCGTCGGCTTCCGGCAGGAAATGATTCAACCCTTGCACCAGCAGGGTCCAGCGCCGGTTCGGCAGTTCCCGATAGACGCGCGGATCGAAAGGGCCGTGTTCCAGTTCCCACCTGTTCCGTTCGCGGCCGATCAGCCGCGACTCGCAGTCGTCGCGCGCCGCCAGCTCGAACAGCGCCTGGACGTCCAGCAGATTGCGAAAACCGGGGATGGCTCCGCGAATGAGAAGCGGTTTCTTGTGCCAGTATTCCTCGAGAAACTGGCGCGGCGTGAGGCCGCCGAGCAGCGTCTTGTCCATGGCGTCATTGTAGCGGCACCGCCTTGACGAAACCGCTCCTGACTTGGTTTAGAATCGTCTCGCCTTTCTGTTGGTTTACCTGACCGGTTGGTGAACGTTCTCATGTTGCAGCCAGGACAGCCCGCACCGCAATTCGTCTTGCCTGACGCCGACATGGAGTCGGTCGATCTGGCGCGGTTCAAGGGCAAGAAGAACGTCGTGCTGTATTTCTATCCCAAGGCAGGAACGCCGGGGTGCACGCTGCAGGCGATCGAGTTTTCCGATCTCGAGCCGCGTTTTGCCGCGCACGACTGCGTGATCCTTGCCGTGTCCTGCGACGACTGTCTCACTCATGCGGAATTCCGCGACGAGAACGGCCTTGCCATCACGCTGCTTTCCGACGAGGAAGGCCAGGTCTGCCGCGCCTACGGCGTGATGCGCGATCCCGAATCGGGAAACGGCCGCGGCCGCATCCAGCGTTCCACCTTCATCATCGACAAGGCCGGCCGCGTGCGGCACGCGCTTTACGGCGTGAACCCGAAAGGGCATGCTGCCGAAGTGCTGGCCCTGGTGGAGAAACTCAACGATGAAAATCGCTAAAGACACCGTCGTATCGCTCGATATCGCGGTGTCCGACGTGTGGGGCAATCTGCTCGAACGTTCCGAGCGGCCCTTGTCCTACCTGCACGGCGGCTACGACGGCATCGTCCCCGCCATCGAACAGGCGCTCGAGGGCAAGCAGATCGGTGACCGGCTCAGCCTGCGTCTGGAGCCCGAGGACGCCTTCGGCGAATACGACGAGAGCCTGGTGCGCGTCGAGCCGCGCGAACTCTTCCCTGAGACGCTGGAAGTCGGCATGCAGTTCGAAGGCGTGCCCGGCGACGGCGGCGACGAAGAAGAACCGGTGATCTATACCGTCACCGACATCGCCGACCAGGCCGTGGTGCTCGACGGTAACCATCCCTATGCGGGTATCGCGGTGCAGTTCGACTGCACGGTGCGCAATATCCGTCCCGCCACCGCGGAGGAGATCGAACGGGGCTACGCCGACGACGATGACGGCGGACTGATCCGCGTCGCCGACTGACCGGCAACACCCGCTTCCCGCCCCTCGTGCGAACTAGGAACCGAGCGCGCGGTTGAGCAGCGTGCGGGCACGTTCGGCGACTTCGCTCGCCGTGAGGCCGAGCGGACCGGTGCCCGAAACGGCGAGATCGTCGCCCGCCGCGCCGTGCAGATACACCGCTGCGAGCAGCGCCTGCTCGGGCGTGGCGCCTTGCGCGATCAGCGCCGCGATCATGCCGGAGAGCACGTCGCCCATGCCCGCGCTCGCCATACCCGGATTGCCCGTGGGGTTGATCCACCAGCGGCCGTCGGGATGCGCGCAGACGCTGCCGTTGCCTTTCAGCACCACCATGCTGCGGAAGCGTTGCGCGAGCACCAGCGCGCTGGTGAGGCGGTCGGCCTGCACCTCGTTCGTCTTCTTGCCGAGCAGCCGCGCCGCTTCGGCCGGATGCGGCGTGAGTACCGTGGGCGCCTGGCGGACCTGCACCGCCGATTGCAGCACCGCGTAGGAGGCGACGAGATTGAGCGCGTCGGCGTCGAGCACCAGCGGCACATTACTGCGCAGGGCCTGGGTGAGCACGCGTTGCGCCTGGCTGTCGGTCCCCATGCCGGGGCCGGCGGCGATGGCCGTCACCGCCGCTTCGTTGAGCAGGGCTTCGGGCTTGCGCAGCATCAGCTCGGGCTGCACGAGATCGACTTCCGGCGCGCGTTCGCTCAACAGACCGAGGAACACCTTGCCGGCGCCGAGCCGCAACGCGGCACGACCGGCGAGCAGGCAGGCGCCCAGCATGCCGGCGGCTCCACCGATCACCGCCACACCGCCGGCGTTGCCCTTGTGGAAATTGCGCGGCCGCCGCAAGGGCAGGGCGGCGAGTACCGAATCGTCGACGAGAAAGCCGTCGCCGCCCGCCTCCTGCACGCCCAGGTCGGCGATGCGGATCTCGCCGCACACGTCCGGACCGTCGAGCGTATAGAGGCCAGGCTTGGCGGCGATGAACGTGATGGTGTGCGTGGCCCGGAAGGTGGCGCCCAGCATCGCACCGGTGTCGGCGTGCAGGCCGGTGGGCAGATCGAGCGCGAGCCGTGGCGCACCGACGGCGTTGGCCGTTTCGATCAGTTGCGCGTACGGGCCTTCGACCGGTTGCTTGAGGCCGATGCCGAACAGGCCGTCGATGACGAGATCGTAGGAAGCGTTGGCCGGGATGGCGGCGAGTAGGCGGCCGTCGGCGGCGTTCCATTTCGCCAGCGCCGCGCGCGCGTCCTCGCTCGGCGTCCTGCCGGGAACGGGATACACGACGTCGACGCGATGGAAGGCGCGCTTGAGATGCACCGCCGCTTCGAAGGCGTCGCCGCCGTTGTCGCCGGGACCGGCGAGCACCAGCACGGACTTGCCTTTGGGCCCCAGCAACTGTTGCGCGTATTCGGCGGCGGCGAGGCCTGCGCGTTCCATCAGGCTGGGTTGCGGACGGGCTGCTTTGGCGCGCGCTTCCAGCTCGCGCAAGGTGGCGGTGCGGTAGATCGGGGTCATCGGATGCGGCCTTCGATCGCGTTTCGCTCAACGATAACACCGCGCGTCAGCGCATGGTATGGAAGCGGTCGTAGGTCAACCCCTCGACATCGATTTCCGGCTTGCGTCCGGCCAGCAGGTCGGCCACCACCTTCGCCGCGCCGCAGGCCATGGTCCAGGTATGGAAACCGTGGCCGACGTTGAAGTGCAGGCCCGCCCAATGGCCGGGGCCGATGACGGGCGGTCCGTCCGGCGTGGCGGCATGCAGTTGCGCCGTCACGACGGCATGGCTGAAATCGGCCGCGCCGGGATACAGCCGTTCGAAGGCGTCGGCGAGCATGCGACCGCGTTCCAGATGCACTTCGGTGCCGCGCGGGCCGAGTTCGGCTCCGCCGGCCACTTGCACCCGCGCGCCGACGCGTGAGATCCAGAGCTTGTGGTGCTCGTCGACCACGCCCGTACGCGGGGCGCGGTTCGCATCGCAGATCGGCGCACTGAGCGCGTGCGTCTTGACCCGCTGCAGCGGCACCACGTAGGCGTTGTCCTGCAGCCATTGCACCGCGCCGGCGCCGAGCGCGACGACGACGTGGTCGGCCTCGATCGGCCCTGCCGTGGTTTCCACGCCCAGGATGGTGTCGCGCTCCACGATCGCCTTGCCGGCGGTGCAGCGGTAGCGGAACTTCACGCCCAGCGCTTCGGCGTGGCGCGCGAGCGCGACGGTGAAGCGCGCGCAGTCGCCGGTTTCGTCCATGGGCAGGTACAGGCCGCCGAGGAAAGGCGTGGCGGCATGCTCCAGCGCCGGATCGACCGCGAAACAGCCCACGCGGTCCAGCGCGGTGTAGGGAATGCCCAGTTCGTCGAGCAGGGGAAACTGCCGCGCGAGTTCGCGCACCTCTTCCTCGGTGCGCACCAGTTGCAGGACACCTTCGCTGCAGGCATCGTACTGGATGCCGAGCGAGCGCCGCAGCGCCTGCAACTGGTGCAGGCTGTAGCGCGCGAGCCGGTGCATGCGCGCGCGGTTGACGGCGTAGCGCTCGGGTTTGCACTGACCGGCCCACATCATGATCCAGCGGATGAGCGACATGTCCACCCGGCCGCCGAACTTGAGCGGGCTTTCGGGCTGCACCAGCCAGTACACGGTGCGCGCGCGCATCCCCGGCGCGGCCCAGGGGGCGGCATAGCTTGGGCAGACCAGCCCGGCGTCCAGGCTTTGCGCATTCGCCGCGGGGCCGTCCTGCTGGTCGATGACGGTCACTTCATGGCCGTCGCGCGCCAACTGATAGGCAGTGGTCACGCCGGCGACGCCGGCGCCGAGAACCAGAACTTTCATCCAAGCTCGCGATACGTCAGGCGCGCGCAGTGTGTCAGCGGAACTGCCATGCGTCAACGACAGGGAAGGCGTCTGGCGGTAGAACGCATCCTGCAATCGGGAGTCCGGGCGGCGCGCTGCGCGCCGGGTAGAATCCCCGTTCCTCATCGGTGCCGGGTAATGGAACAGCGTTGGCAATTCTGGATCGATCGCGGCGGGACGTTCACCGACATCGTCGCGCGCCGTCCCGACGGGACGCTCGTCACCCACAAGCTGCTGTCCGAACATCCGGAGCGTTATGAGGACGCGGCGCTCGCCGGCATCCGCGCCCTGATGGGCGTGGCGCCCGATGCGCCCCTGCCGGCCGCAGCGATCGGCGTGGTGAAGATGGGCACCACCGTCGCCACCAACGCGCTGCTCGAACGCAAAGGCGAGCCGACCGCGCTGTTCGTGACGCGCGGCTTCCGCGACGCCTTGCGCATCGCCTACCAGAACCGCCCCGACATCTTCGCGCGCAAAATCGTCCTGCCCGAGCTGCTCTACGGCGCGGTGTACGAAATCGACGAACGCGTGGACGCGCACGGCAAGGTGCTGCGGCCGCTCGATCCCACGCAGGCGGAGGCGGCGCTGCGCGAAGCCTACGCCGCCGGCTATCGCGCGGCGGCGATCGTGTTCATGCACGGTTACCGCTACCCCGAGCACGAACGCCGGGTCGCGGAACGCGCCCGCGCGATCGGCTTCGAGCAGATCTCCACCTCGCACGAATGCTCGCCACTGATGAAATTCGTCGCGCGCGGCGACACCACGGTGGTGGACGCCTATCTCTCGCCGATCCTGCGCCGCTACGTCGAGCGGGTGGCGCACGAGCTTTCGGGCGTGCCGCTCATGTTCATGCAGTCGAACGGCGGGCTCACCTCCGCGCACAGCTTCCGCGGCAAGGACGCCATCCTCTCGGGGCCCGCGGGCGGCATCGTCGGCGTGGTGCGCACCGCGCTCGAAGCGGGCTTCGAGCGCATCATCGGCTTCGACATGGGCGGGACCTCCACCGACGTGTCGCATTTCGCCGGCAGTGATCTTTCGGCGCTGGAGCGCAGTTTCGAGACGCAGGTCGCGGGCGTGCGGGTGCGCGCGCCGATGATCGACATCCACACCGTGGCCGCGGGCGGCGGGTCGATCTGCCACTTCGACGGCAGCCGCTACCGCGTCGGACCCGATTCGGCCGGCGCCGATCCGGGGCCGGTGGCTTATCGCCGCGGCGGGCCGCTCACCGTCACCGACTGCAACATCATGCTGGGCAAGATCCAGCCGCGTCATTTTCCCGCGGTGTTCGGTCCCGCAGGCGACCAGCCGCTCGATGCGGAAGCGGTGCGGGCCAAGTTTGCCGAGCGCGCAGAAGAGATCCGCGCTGCCACCGGCGATGACCGCACGCCCGAAGCGGTCGCCGAGGCCTATATCGCCATCGCCGTCGGCAACATGGCGAACGCGATCAAGAAGATCTCCGTCCAGCGCGGCCACGATCTCTCGCAATACACGCTGTGCAGCTTCGGCGGCGCGGGCGGGCAGCATGCCTGTCTGGTCGCGGATGCGCTCGGCATCCCGCGCATCTACATCCATCCGCTCGCGGGCGTGCTGTCGGCCTACGGCATGGGGCTCGCCGACATCACCGCGATGCGCGAGCGCAGCGTGGAAGCGCCGCTGGAGGAGGGCTCGCTCTGCCTGCTGCACGAGACGCTGGAGCAACTGGCGATCGAGGCACGCGACGCCGTGTTGCGCCAGGGCGTGGCGCCCGAACGCATACGCGTGGTGGAACGCGTGCACCTGCGTTATGCCGGCACCGACAGTGCGCTCGTCGTGCCGGCGGGCAGTATCGAAGGCATGCGCGAGGCATTCGAGAAACTCTACCGTCAGCGTTATGCCTTCCTCATGCCGGACCGGCCGCTCGTCATCGAAGCCGCTTCGGTGGAGGCGATCGGCGCGAGCGGGGAGGCGCCCTGCCAGGCGCCGCCGCAGACCGGCGCCGCCGCACCGGAGCCGCTCGATCTCGTGCGTATGTACAGCGGGGGGCGCTGGCACGACACGCCGGTCTATGCGCGTGCGGCGCTGCGCGAACACGATGCGATCGACGGGCCGGCATTGCTGATCGAAGCGAACGCGACCACCGTCATCGAGCCCGGCTGGCGCGGCACCTGCCGTGCGAACGGCGCGCTGGTGCTGGAACGCGTGGCGCCGCGACCCGGGCGCGTGGCGATCGGCACCCAGGCCGACCCGGTGATGCTCGAAGTCTTCAACAGCCTCTACATGTCCATCGCCGAGCAGATGGGAGCGAGGCTCGCCAGCACCGCCTATTCGGTGAACATCAAGGAGCGGCTCGATTTCTCCTGCGCGGTGTTCGATGCCGAAGGCCGGCTGATCGCCAACGCGCCGCACGTGCCCGTGCATCTGGGTTCGATGGGCGAATCCATCGCCAGCGTCATTCGCGCCAACGCCGGCCGCATGCGGCCGGGCGACGTGTACATGCTGAACGCGCCCTACAACGGCGGCACCCATCTGCCCGACATTACGGTGGTGACGCCGGTGTTCGACGAGGCAGGCGAGAAGGTGTGGTTCTACGTCGCCTCGCGCGGGCACCACGCCGACGTGGGCGGCATTACCCCCGGTTCGATGCCGGCCGACTCGCGCGTCATCGAGGACGAAGGCGTGCTGATCGACAACTTCCTGCTGGTCTCGGACGGCCGCATGCGCGAGGCGCAAACGCGCGCCTTGCTGTCCTCCGGGCCGCATCCCGCGCGCAATGTCGAACAGAATCTCGCCGATCTGCGCGCGATGATCGCCGCGAACGAAACCGGGGTGCAGGAACTGCGCAAGATGGTGGCGCACTACGGCTTCGACGTCGTGCAGGCCTATATGGGCCATGTGCGCCGCAACGCCGAGGAAGCGGTTCGGCGCGCGATCGCGAAGCTTGCGGCGCGCGGCGGCGAGCGCTGGACGGGCAGCTTCAGTGTGGAGATGGACAGCGGCGCCGTCATCCGCGTCGCCGTCACGCTCGATGCGACCACGCGCAGCGCAGTGATCGACTTCACCGGCACGTCGCCGCAACAGCCGAACAACTTCAATGCGCCTTATGCGGTGTGCGTGGCCGCTGTGCTGTACGTGTTCCGCACGCTCGTGGACGACGACATCCCGCTCAACGCCGGCTGTCTGGAGCCCTTGCGCATCATCGTGCCGGAAGGGTCGATGCTGCGTCCGCGCTATCCCGCGGCGGTGGTGGCGGGCAATGTCGAGACCTCGCAGGCGATCACCGACGCGCTCTACGGCGCGCTCGGCGTGATGGCCGCCTCGCAGGGCACGATGAACAACTTCACCTTCGGCAATGCGCGCCATCAGTACTACGAGACCATCGCCGGCGGTTCCGGCGCCGGCGTATTGCGCTTCGGCGAACGGGGCGAAGCGCTCGAGGGGCACGACGGCGCCGATGTGGTGCAGACGCACATGACCAATTCGCGTCTCACCGATCCCGAAGTGCTGGAGTGGCGCTTCCCGGTGCTGGTGGAAAGTTTCGAGATCCGTGCGGGTTCGGGCGGGGCCGGGCGCTGGCGCGGTGGCAACGGCGGCAGGCGCCGCATCCGCTTCCTCGAACCCATGACGGCGTCCATCGTCTCCAACCGCCGCCGCATCGCGCCGCACGGTCTGGCGGGCGGCGCGGCGGGCGCATGCGGGCGCAATTACGTGGAGCGCGCAAACGGCGAGCGCGTCGAACTGAAACCGTGCGATACGGTCGAGATGCAACCGGGCGATGTGTTCGTGATCGAGACGCCGGGCGGCGGCGGTTACGGCGCGCCCTGAGGCCTCATTCGCTGCGCGAGCGCAGCCAGTCCTCCAGTTGTTCGGCCGAGAGCGGCGGACTGATGAGCTGGCCCTGGGCGAGATCGCAGCCCAGTTCGCGCAGCAGGGCGAGATCGTCCTCGTGCTCCACGCCTTCGGCCACCGATTCCAGATTCAACTGCCGCGCCAGCTCGATGCTCGAACCGAGGATGGTGCGCAGCGTGGCGCGGTGGGCGGCGCCGCTCACGAACGAGCGGTCGATCTTGAGCTCGGTGAAGGGCATGCGTGAGAGCTGCTCCAGCGAGGAATAGCCGGTGCCGTAGTCATCGATGGCGACGCCGAAGCCCTTGAGGCGCAGGCGGGCGAGATTGCCGAGGATAGGTGCGAGGTTCTGCGCCGCCAGGCTTTCGGTCACTTCCAGCACGATGCGTTCGTGCGGCACGTCCCAGCGGTCCGCGAGGCTTGCGATGGCGTCGGCGACGTTCGCCTGCTCCAGATGGTTGAGCGACAGATTCACCGACAGCGTCCAGGTGCGGCCGGTCCGCTGCCAGCGGTGCGCCTGTTCCATGGCGTGCTCGAGCATCAGCCAGGTAAGCGGTTCGATCAGGCCGCCGCGCTCGGCGAGCGGGATGAAGCGCGCCGGCTCGATCATGCCGTATTCCGGGTGCTGCCAGCGCGCCAGGACCTCGGCCCCGGCCATGCGGCCGTCGGCGATGCGGACCTTGGGCTGGAAGTAGGGCACGATCTCCTGCGCCTCGATCGCCGCGCGCAACAGGTCCTCGGTGACGGCTTCCGGCCGCGAGGCCTCGTCCGCGCGCACGTAGGGGATGAAGCGGCGCAGCGCCGCTTCCAGCTCCTCGCGCCGGATCGGCTTCTGCAGCGTGCCGAGCACCTGCAGCCCCTGCACCCGCGCCATGGCCTCGACCGAGCCGATCAGCGCCGGATCCATTTTGCTCGCCAGCACCAGCGCCGAGGCGAGATGCCGGCTGCCGAGATGACGGATGAACTCCACCCCGTCCATGCCCGGCATGTCGAGGTCGGAGACGATCACGTCCACCGGCTTGTTCAGGCTGCTCATGCGCGCCAGCGCCGCTTCGCCGTCGTCCGCCTCGTAGACCGTGCGCACGCCCAGGCTCATCAGCATGTCGCGCACGAGCCGGCGCTGGGCGGCGAGGTCGTCCACCACCATGGTCGAGAGCGTGGAAAGGTCTACAGGCATCGAAACCCGAAATCAGCGGTCGGCGTCCTGACCGGTGCAGGCACCATGCCGGTCGGTTGCCCGGCCGGCAACGGCAGTGTGATTTTTCCTCTTTCCGATGACGAGACGCCGCGCTCCGCTTGCGTGCGATTCATGACGTTGTCATTATCCGGCGAATTTCGCCGTCACGCGAGCGGTTTGAAAAACGGAATTAACTCTCGCGTTTCGTCGGCAGGCATCGTGGCCGCGAGCCACCCGATGCTAGCATCCCCGGGCGCGCTCGCCCATCGGAAGTGAACATCCATGGATCGGAAGACCGTCCTCACCAAGACAGCCAAGGGTTTGATGGAGGTGACGGGCAGGACCTCCCTGCTGCCGCGCGAGCTGCGCAACGTGCTGTCGCATGTGGATGGCAAGGCCACCGTCGGCGATCTGCAGCGCAAGCTCGACGGCCTGAGCGAGGCCAAACTGCAGCAGATGCTCGTCCGGCTGATCCGGGAAGGTTTCGTGCGCGAGTTCGTGTCCGCGCCGCACAGCGTTTCGCCGTCTTCGCAGTTCAGCACCCGCCAGGATCTGGACTTTTCCGATCTCCTCAAACACGACAAGGCGGAAGCGGAACGTCTGCAGGCGGCCGAAGCCGCGCTGGTCGGCGCCATGGTGCGGGCGCGCGCGCAGACGGGCGCGAACCCGCCCGCCGCGGACACGGCCCGTCACGAAGCGGAGGCGCGCCGGGAAGCGGAAGCCCGGGCCGAGGCGGAAGAACGGGCGCGTCGCGAAGCTGAAGAACAGCTCCGGCGCGAAGCCGAAGAACGGGCGCGATGGGAGGCGGAAGAACGTGCCCGCCGCGAGGCCGAGGAAAGAGCCCGCCGTGAAGCGGAAGAGCAGGCGCGCCGCGAAGCCGAAGAGCGGGCCAGACGGGAAGCCGAAGAGAAAGCCCGTCGCGAGGCCGAGGAACGCGCGCGACGGGAAGCCGAAGAAAGAGCGCGCCGGGAGGCGGAAGAACGTGCCCGCCGTGAAGCGGAGGAAAGAGCACGTCACGCGGCAGAAGAACGGGCCAGGCGGGAAGCGCAAGAGCAAGCCCGTCGCGAAGCTGAAGAACGGGCGCGGGCCGCCGCCGATCTGGCGCGGCTGGAAGCGCAGGCGCGTGCCGTGGGAGAGGGACTCACGCAGCGGAGCCTGCCCGATTCCGGTGCGCCGGCCGAAGAGCGCAGGGAGCAGAAGATGCAAGACGAGGTGGACGAGCAGGCCTGGGAGCGGATCGAACAGGAGGAGCGCCGGCGGCAACTGGAAGAGGAGCGGATGCGCGCCCGCGCGGAGGCCGAACGCGCCGCCCGCGAGCGCCGCGCGCAGCGTGCACGGGAAAAGGCCGAAGCCGAGGCGCGCGCCGCGGCGCGTCAGCGCGAGCGCGAGCGCGAGGCCGCCGAAGTGGCGATGCGCCTGCAGCGCATCCGCCAGGGCAAGCGCCGCAAGCTCGGTCTCTGGCTGTCGGCAGGCGCGGCTGCGATTCTGGCGCTCGCCGTGCTGTCCGTGCCCTACTGGCCGGTCGATCCGGCGCCTTACGAACGCCGCGCCGAGCGCCTGCTCGGCCAGCCGGTGAAGATCGCCAAGGTCGCTTATGTGTGGACGCCCTGGCCGGCGCTCAGCTTCCGGCAGATGGAGCTTGGCCGCAGCGGGGAGGTGCGGATCGGCACCGCCGTCGCGACGCCTTCGCTGGTCAGCCTCTTCAGCGAGTCGCCCGCCTGGCGCGCGCTGGCGTTGAGCGAGGTGGACGTCCGGCCGGGCGCCCTCGCGGCCTTGCTGGCCGGCCGGCTGGAGGCGCGGCTGCCGGGCCTGGAGCGGGTGGAACTGGCGGGTGTGCGGCTGGACGCGCCGGGCGCGACGCTGCCGGCCCTCGACGGCCGCCTGGAGCTCGGCTCCGGACAGGCCCCGGGCAAAGTCGTACTGGCCGACGCGGATCAGACGCTGAAGCTGGAAATCGTGCCGGAGGGCAACGGCGCCGGCAGCTTCGACCTCCAACTCGCCGATGCCCGGGCCTACGTCGGTCTTCCGCTGACCGAAGTGGCGGTCAAAGGCCGCCTGAGCGCCGAAGGCGCCACCCTGACGAGCTTCGACGCCCAGCTCTACGACGGCGTGCTGAAAGGGCAGGGCAGCCTGAGCTGGCAGCCGCTGCGGTTGCAGGGCTCGGCCGAGGCGAGTTCGCTCACGCTGGTGAAAATCGTGCCGGCGGTGGAAGGACGGCTGCGCGCGGCGGGCGAGTTCGAACTGCGCGCCGAGCGCTTCGACGCCCTGTTCGCCAAACCGAGCGCGCAGGGCCGTTTCACGGTGGAAAAAGGCGTGGTGCACGGCGTCGACCTGACGCGTTCCTTGCAGGAGGGCAAGGTCCTCGCCGGCCAGACGCCGTTCGACGAACTGGAAGGGCAACTGCTGCTCAGCGAGGGCCGATTACAGTTGCACAGTCTGCGCATACGGGCGGGCCTGCTGTCGGCGAGCGGCAATGCGGCCTATCACGAACAGATCGACGGCCGCATCGCCGCCCAGTTGCGCATCCCCGCCGGCTATTTGCGGGGCAGTTTCGGCCTCGGCGGCACGCCGCGGGCGCTGACGGCGCAACGCTGAGCACGCCTGCAAGCGGCCGCCCCTCGGCGCCGGGCGGCAGCCCCGCTATAATCCGCTTTTACTGAAGCGCCACGACATGCCCATTCTGAAGCTGCGCGGAAGCCAGGCGCTCTCCGCATTTCGTCTCGACAAGATCAACGCGCGCCTGCAGGCGCTCGATGCCCGCACTGCCGTGCAGGCGGCGGTGTATTGGCATTTCATCGAAATCGAGCGCGATCTTTCCGGCGAGGAAATGCAGGTGCTGGCGCGCCTGCTCACCTACGGCGAGCCCGCTACCGAGCCGCCGCAGAACTGCGTTCCCGTCCTGGTCGTGCCGCGGCTGGGCACGATCTCGCCCTGGTCGTCCAAGGCGACCGACATCGCCCACAGCTGCGGCCTGAGCGCGGTGCGCCGCATCGAGCGCGGCGTCATGTACCACATCGCCGGGCTCAAGAAGGGCCAGCAGGCCGCGGTCGCCGCGCTGCTGCACGACCGCATGACCGAGACGGTGCTCGAGTCGCTCGAGGCTGCCGAGGCCCTGTTCCGCCATTACGAGCCGAAGCCGATGAAGACCATCGCGCTCGGCGCCGAGGGCCGCGCGGCCCTGGAACGCGCCAACGTCGAGATGGGCCTGGCGCTGTCGGAAGACGAGATCGATTATCTGCTCGACATCTACCGCGAGATGGGGCGCGACCCCACCGACGTCGAGCTCACCATGTTCGCTCAGGCGAACTCCGAGCACTGCCGCCACAAGATCTTCAACGCCACCTGGGTGATCGACGGCGTGAAGCAGCCCGACAGCCTGTTCGGCATGATCCGCCACACCCACGCGGCCCATCCGCAGGGTACGGTGGTGGCCTATGCCGACAACGCCGCGGTGCTGGAAGGCCGCACGGTGCAGCGCTGGTTCGCCGACGAGGACGGCGTCTACCGCACGCACGAGGAGCTGACGCATTCGGTCATCAAGGTCGAGACGCACAACCATCCGACCGCGATCTCGCCTTTCCCGGGCGCGGCCACCGGCGCCGGCGGCGAGATCCGCGACGAAGGCTCCACCGGCCGCGGCGCCAAACCCAAGGCGGGGCTGTGCGGCTTCTCGGTCTCCAACCTGCGCATCCCGGGCTACATCCAGCCCTGGGAAATCGATTACGGCAAGCCCGATCGCATCGCTTCGGCGCTCGACATCATGATCGAGGGGCCGATCGGCGCGGCGGCCTTCAACAACGAATTCGGCCGGCCGAATCTGGCCGGCTACTTCCGCACCTTCGAAGCCGAAGTGGCGGGCGTGGTGCGCGGTTATCACAAGCCGATCATGATCGCCGGCGGCGTGGGCAACATCCGCGCCATGCACGCGACCAAGGCGCCGGTGCCCGCCGGAGCGCTGCTGGTGCAACTGGGCGGCCCCGGCATGCTGATCGGCATGGGCGGCGGCGCGGCTTCGTCGATGGACGCGGGCGTCAATACCGCCGACCTGGATTTCGATTCGGTGCAGCGCGGCAACGCGGAAATGGAACGACGTTGCCAGGAAGTGCTGGACCGCTGCATCGCGCTCGGCGAGCGCAACCCGATCCTGTCGATCCACGACGTGGGCGCGGGCGGGCTCTCCAACGCGCTGCCCGAGCTCGTGCACAACAGCGGACGCGGCGCGCGCTTCGAACTGCGCAACGTGCCGAGCGAAGAGCCCGGCATGTCGCCGCGCGAGATCTGGTGCAACGAAGCGCAGGAGCGTTACGTCCTCGCCATCGCGCCGGAATCGCTGGAGCTGTTCAAGTCGATCTGCGAACGCGAGCGCTGCCCCTTCGCGGTGCTGGGCACGGCGACCGAGGAGACGCGGCTCACGGTCAACGACAGCCACTTCGGCAACAAGCCGGTGGACATGGAGCTCGCTGCGCTGCTCGGCAAGCCGCCGCGCATGGAACGCAACGTCAACCGCATCCATGTCGGCACCGCGCCCGTGTCCACCTGGGGCATCGAGCTGCGCGAGGCCTGTTACCGCGTGCTGCGTGCGCCCACGGTGGCGAACAAGACTTTCCTCATCACCATCGGCGACCGCACGGTGGGCGGTCTGACCGCGCGCGACCAGATGGTCGGCCCGTGGCAGGTGCCGGTGGCCGACTGCGCCGTGACGCTGATGGACTACCACGGCTTCGCCGGCGAGGCGATGGCGATGGGCGAGCGCACGCCGATCGCGGTGATCGACGCGCCCGCTTCCGGCCGCATGGCGGTGGGCGAGGCGCTGACCAACATCGCCGCCGCGGCGATCGGCGACATCGGCAAGGTCAAGCTTTCGGCCAACTGGATGGCGGCGGCCGGTTATCGCGGCGAAGACGCGGCGCTCTACGACACCGTGCGCGCCGTGGCGCTCGAGCTCTGTCCCAAGCTCGGCATCTCCATCCCGGTGGGCAAGGATTCGCTGTCGATGCGCACCACCTGGCAGGAGAACGGCCAGAAGAAGGAAGTCGTGGCGCCCCTGTCGCTCATCGTCTCGGCTTTCGCGCCCTGCGAGGACGTGCGGCGCACCCTCACGCCGCAACTGCGCACCGACGTCGGCGACACCGAACTCGTGGTGCTGGACCTGGGCAACGGCCGCAACCGCCTCGGCGGTTCGCAGTTCGCGCAGGTGTACGGCATGATCGGGGACACGCCGCCCGACGTGGACGATCCCGCGCTGCTGAAGCGCTTCTTCACCGTCATCCAGAGCCTGAACGACGCGGGCCTGCTGCTCGCCTATCACGACCGTTCCGACGGCGGTCTATTCGTGACGCTGTGCGAGATGATGTTCGCCGGCCATTGCGGCATCACGGTGAACCTCGACGTGCTGTCCTACGACCCGCTCGCGCACGACGTGGAAGGCAACGAGCGCAATCCGGAGCTGATGCAGGGCCGCGACATGGAACGCGTCATGGCGGCGCTGTTCGCCGAGGAACTGGGCGCGGTCATCCAGATCCGCTCGAAGGATCGCCAGCGCGTGCTGCAGCGCCTGGCCGACGCGCAGTTGTACGGCATCGTCATCGGCGCGCCGAACAACCGCGACGAGCTGCGTCTGGTGCGCAACGCCAAGCCGATCATGGTGGAGCGGCGCGTCGATCTGCAGCGCGCCTGGTCGGAAGTGACCTATCAGATGCAGAAGCTGCGCGACAACCCGGTGTGCGCGCAGCAGGAATTCGACCGCATCCTCGACGCCGAGGACCCGGGCCTGTCCATCACGCTGACCTACGCGCCGTCCGCGGATATCGCCGCGCCCTACGTCAAGCGCGGCGCGCGGCCGCAGGTGGCGATCCTGCGCGAGCAGGGCGTGAACGGCCAGAACGAAATGGCGGCGGCCTTCGAGCGTGCCGGTTTCCAGCCGGTCGACGTGCACATGAGCGACATCATCGCCGGCCGCGTGTCGCTGGCGCCTTTCCGCGGCTTCGCGGCCTGCGGCGGTTTTTCCTACGGCGACGTGCTGGGCGCGGGCGAGGGCTGGGCGAAGTCGATCCTGTTCAATCCGCGCGCGCGCGACGAGTTCGCCGCCTTCTTCCAGCGCAGCGACACCTTCGCCCTGGGCGTGTGCAACGGCTGTCAGATGATGGCCAACCTCACCGAGCTCATCCCGGGCACGCAGGACTGGCCGAAATTCGTGCGCAACAAGTCGGAGCAGTTCGAGGCGCGCATGGTCATGGTGGAAGTGCTGCAGAGCCCCTCGATCTTCTTCGCCGGCATGGCGGGCAGCCGCATGCCCATCGCGGTGGCGCACGGCGAGGGCTACGCGACGTTCCGCGACGCGAACGCGGCGGCGCGGGTGCCTGTGGCGCTGCGCTATGTGGACAACCGCGGCAATCCCACCGAGGTGTATCCGCTCAACCCGAACGGCTCGCCCGGCGGCATCACCGGCGTCACCACGCCGGACGGCCGCTTCACCGCGCTGATGCCGCATCCGGAGCGGGTGTTCCGCACCGTTACCATGTCCTGGCATCCGGACGGCTGGGACGACGACAGTCCCTGGATTCGGATGTTCCGCAACGCCCGCGTCTGGGTGGGCTGACCGTAAAACGCCGCGGAAGCGGCGTTTTTCATTTGTTTACTGTCCTGCGCGCGGATTCGCGGCATGCTGGACGGTCCCATCATCGGCCGCACGCGCGGGCGGCGCAGGGCGCCGGGCGAGCCGCGGCGATCGCGGCCGTGCTCATGGAGCAGCGCCATGAAACCCGTCGATCCCCAAGCCGCGCGCGTCCTGCTCAGCGCCTCCGATTCCCTCCTGCAGCCTGCCGAGCTGTTCGACGAATGGCATGCGCGTTTCCATCATCTCAAGCGCGCGCACTACCGCGCCGCGTGGTGGTACGAACGGCGCGCGCGGCTGTTTGCCCGCGCCACCACCGTCCTGGCGGTGATCGCCGTGCCGCTCGCCTTCATGGCGACGATGCTCGGCGCGCAGACGCCGCTCGCCTGGGGCGTGCTCGCCGCCGTGGTGGCCGCGTTCGCCGCGATCCTCGCCAGCCTGCAGATCCTCGACCGCGATGCCGAGCGCGCCGAACGTCATCGCGCCGCCGGCTGCACCTACGCCAAGCTGGAAGGCGATGTGGAGGAGCTGTGCGCTTTCATGCCGGCCGACCGCGCCGTGCTGCACGCCCACGCCCAGGCTTTACTGCACGAGTGGCAGCGCCTGACCGGCAGCAGCCCGGTCATTCCCGAACCGATCTTCCGGGCGGTGGAAAGGGAGATCGAGCGCCGGCCGGTACTGCGCACGGGCGACGATGCGGAGCTGCGTTACGAGGAGGCCGGGCCGGATTACCGCCGCGCCGCCGCAGCGGCGGACGCAGCCGCCGCTGCGCTGAACTGAGCGCGGCCGCAGACGAAAACGCCCGGGCGGAGCCGGGCGTTTCGTGTCACGTGCTGACGCGGCTTTATTCGATCTTGGCCTTCGCCCACAGATCGCGCAGGTGCTGTTCCAGCGCCTGGTTCTGCAGCCGTTGCGTGAGACCGGGTTTCACTTCCTCGAGGCTGGGGAATTTGGCCGGCCGCGTGTCCTCCAGCTTGATGACGTGCCAGCCGAACTGGGTCTGCACCGGATCCTTGGTGTACTCGCCCTTGTTCAGCTTCGCCAGCGCCTGGCCGAAGGGCTCCACATAGGCGCTGGCGGAGTTCCAATCCAGATCGCCGCCGCGCGCGCTCGAACCCGGGTCCTTGGACTTGGAGGCGAGCTCCTCGAACTTCGCGCCCTTGTCGAGCTGGGCGATGATCTCGCGCGCTTCGGCCTCCGAGCCCACCAGGATGTGGCGAGCCTTGTACTCGGTGTCGCCCATCTGCTTCTTGATGCGTTCGTACTCGGCCTTGAGCTGCGCCTCGGTGATCGGATTGCGGCGCTGGAAATCCTCGCGATAGGCGTTGAACAGCACGTTCTGGCGCGCGAAGTCGATTTGCGCCTGGACTTCCGGATTCTTGGTCAGGCCGCGCTTCTTCGCCTCCTGCTCGATGATTTCGCGCATGATGAGTTCGCGCGTGACCGCGGTACGCAGTTCGGGCGAGCTGGGCTGGCCCTGTGCTTCCTGCGCCTTGAGGATCATGTCGACCCGCGCCTTGGGGATGGCGACGCCGTTGACGGTGGCGGCCTTGCCGCTGTTGCCGTCCTTGGCCGTCTGCGCCAGGGCGACGACGGACACGCTCGGCACCGCGAGTGCGAGCAGGGTTGCGATCAGCAAGCCGGGTTTGGCTGAAGACATAGAGTTCCTTTCTGTTTGCAAAGGGGCTGCTTAGGTTTCCTCCGGCGCCAGCGCGCGAATGGCGAGGGCGTGGATCTCGCGTTGCATCATGGGCCCCAGCGCCTCGTAGATCATGCGGTGCCGGGCCACCGTGCTGCGGCCGCTGAAAGCCGCCGAGACGATGGTCAGGCGGTAGTGCCCGCCGCCGCGCTTCGCGCCTTCGTGTCCGGCATGCAGTGCGCTCTCGTCCCGCAGTTCCAACCGCAGGGGCGACAGGCTACTCAACCTTTCTTCGATCTGCCGTGCCGTTTCACTCATCCGCGCTTGTCTTCCACATACTTGGACAGCATCAGCGCCTGGACGACCACGAACACGAGCATCAGACCGACGCCGCCGAAGAGCTTGAAATTGACCCAGGTGTCGGTCGAGTAGGTGTAGGCCACGTACAGGTTGGCCAGACCCATGAACAGGAAAAAGCCGATCCAGCTCCAGTTCAGCCGCGTCCAGGCGGCCTCGGGCAATTCGATCTGCTTCGACATCAGCGTGCGGATCAGGTTCTTGTCGAACAGCAGCGTGCTGCCCGCCAGCACCACGCCGAACAGCCAGTACAGCACCGTGGGCTTCCACTTGATGAAGGTCTCGTTGTGCAGCCAGATGGTGGCGCCGCCGAAGACCACGATGATGACGAGGCTCACCCACAGCATCGGATCGACCTTGCGGCCGCGCACGAGCAGCCAGCCGATCTGCACGACGCTCGCCGCGATGGCCACACCGGTCGCAACGAAGATGTCGTACAGCTTGTAGGCGACGAAAAACAGCAGGACCGGAAACAGGTCGAAAAGGAATTTCATGGCGGCGCATTATCCCACAGCCCCGCAATCCCGGCTGGCGGACGCCGGGCCGGCTGCGCCGAAACCGCGGAATTAATGCGGTTTTGACGCGCTGCAACGCCGACTGTCCGGCAGCCGCTGAGGTATGCTGCTAGCCATTGACCTTTTGGGGGGAGGTCACTGAATGTTGCTCGGGGGCATTCGCCGGCTGTCCGGCCTGGCCAGCCGCTGCACGCAGCTCGTGCTGCGTTTCGTGCAGCGGATGGACGTTTACGCCGGCGGCTTCGCGCTGGCTGTCGGGCTGTACGCCGGCATGGCGTGGCTCGGCGGCATGCCCCGGCTCGTCGACGTGCTGCCCGGCGCGCCGTTGCAACTGGGCGGCGCACTGGGGTTGATGCTCGCCGGCGCGGCGCTGCTCTGGCGCCGCGCGCGTCTGCCCGCGCCCTCGGCCGTGCGTCAGGGACTCGGACTGGTCCTGATGCTCTACGGCCTCTCGATCCAGGCCCAGACCGTATTCGATTTTCACTCGCCCTTCGACTTCCAGGCGCTGCACCTGGGCTCGGGCAGCGTGAAGATGGGCGACGGCCTGATGTCCGGGCGCATGCCCTTTGCCCTGGGGCTGGGTTTCACGCTTGTCGGCATGGCGCTGCTGCTGCTCGAACGCCATGCCCATCGACGTTTCCTCACGCTGGTCGAACTGGTCGCGATCGCGCCGGGCGTCGTCGGCGCTCTCGCGCTCATGGACCATCTGACGGCCTACGACGACGCTTATGTCCATGTCTACACCCGCGATGCGCCGATGGGGATTCTGGCGGGGCTCACACTGGTCGCCATTGCGGCCGGCCTGTGGGCGGCCGCGGCCGACCGGCGCGCCCAGGCGCTGAAACACGACGAAGCCGAGGACCAGCGCATCGTGCGTGCCGCGGCCTTCGTCATGATCCCGGTGATCGTGCTGGCGGGCTTCGGCGGGTTCAACGCCTCGCGCAATCTGGTCGAGCGGACCATGCGCGAGTCGCTGACGGCGACGCTGCATCAGAACGCGCAGTTCATCCAGTCCCTGTTCGACGAACACCTCGTGCGCGTGGCGCGGATCGTCGTGCGGCCCGAAGTTGTCGAGCTGGTCGATGGTGCGGCGCGCGCGAAGGCCGGCGCGGCGCACCGGGCGGCCCTCGAACGGGAAGTGCGCGCCCTGCTCGACATGGGCTTTACGGCGGTGCGCTTCGAGTCGGCCGCCGGGGCGGTGCTCGCCGAGGACGGCGTGCCCGCGCTGCCCACCGGTTTCAAGACCGAAGTGCACCGTTCGCCGCCGGCGCAATTGTTCTGGGCGAACGGGTTCCGCCTGCGTACGCGCGCGCCCATCATGCGCGGGGAGAGGACGCTGGGCGTGCTGCAGGTCGAGCAGAGCCTGCCGGCGCTCACGGCGCTGGCGATGGGGCTGGACGCGACCGACGAGAGCAGCGAAATCCTGATCGCCTACCGGCAGGGCGACGCGTTGTACAACTTTCCTTCGCGTTTCTCCCACACGCCGCGCGTGGAGCCGGCCTCCGCCCAGCGTCTCGCGGTGTATCACGCCACCACCGGCCGCACCGGTTTGCTGAAGACGCGCGACTACCGCGACAAGGAAGTGGTCGCGGCCTTCACCGCGATCGGGGATACCGATCTCGGCCTGGTCGTGAAGATCGACGTGGAGGAGTTGTACGCGCCCATCGCCAGGCAGTTCCGGCTCTGGCTGATCCTGCTCGCGGCCGGCGTGGCGGCGGCGCTGTTCATCCTCTACATGCTCGTGCGGCCGCTCGCCCAGCGGCTGATGCGTTCGGAAGAGAAGGCGCGCTGGAGCAGCGAGCTCGCGCGCGCCCAGGCGGAGGCGCTGCAGCACAGCGAAGCGCGCGTGCGCGCCATCCTCGACAGCACTGCGGAAGCGGTGCTCACGCTGGGCCACGACCGCAACGTCCTCTCCATCAATCCGGCGGTGGAGCGCATCTTCGGCTACAGGGCGGAGCGCCTGATCGGCATGCCGCTCGGCGCGCTGGTCCATACCGACGGCGCCCCCTTCAGCGACGGCGTCGGCAAACCGCTCGTCGGCCGCGCCTTTCGCGCCGACGGCAAGGCGATCGAGGTGGAGATGATCATCGATCGCGTCAACGCCGGCGACCAGGCGGCATGGGTGGTGGTGGCGCGCGACATCAGCGAACGCCGCGAGCAGGAGCGCATGCTGCGCGAAACGCATGCGCGCCTCGAACGCGGCCTCGCTTCGCTCGCGCAGCGCAACGAGGAGATGGCGACGCTGGTGCGTATGAGCCGCGTCCTGCAGCGCTGCGCCAACGAAACCGAGGTCTACAAGGCGGTGAAGCAATTCGGCACGCTGCTGTTCCGCGGCGAAGCGGGTTCGCTCTATCTGCAGACCGAGCACGGCCTGCAGGAGAAAGCCGCTTGGCACGGCGGCGTGCCGCTCGGCGAGAAGGAGCACACCTGTGCCGATCGCGTGGTGCGTCCGGTCGCGGAAGGGGGCTGCAACGTGCGCGACGGTCTGGTCTGCCGGCTGCTGAGCGATCCCTACGACCGGCACTACGTCACCCTTTGCATCCCGGTGACGGCGCACGAACGGGTGCTCGGCGTGCTGCTCGTCCGTTCGGAGAGCAGCCCCGATCACGAGATCGTCGAAGCCCGCCGCCACCTCGCCATCGTCGTCGCCGAACACATCGGCCTTGCGATCGACGATCTGCAATTGCGCGAGAAGCTGCGCAACGAATCGTTGCGCGATCCGCTCACCGGGCTCTACAACCGGCGCTACCTGGAAGAAGCCTATACCCAGGCCGGCGCGACCGCGCAACGCCAGCGCGGCTCGCTGGTGGTGATGCTGATCGACATGGACCACTTCAAGCAGCTCAACGACACCCTGGGGCACGAAGCGGGCGACACGGTGCTGCGCGCGCTGGGCGCGCTGCTGCAGCGTTCGGTGCGCGAAAGCGACACGCCCTGCCGGCTCGGCGGCGAGGAGTTCGCGCTGCTCATGCCCGCCGCCACGCTGGAGCAGGGCAAGGCGCGCGCGGAGGAGATCCGCAAGCAGATCAAGGCGCTGCGGGTCGAGCACCGCGGCCGCGTGCTGGACAACTTCAGCGCTTCGATCGGCATCGCCGCCTATCCGGACTGCGGCCGCAGCCTGGCCGAGCTGCTGATCGCGGCCGACCAGGGGCTCTATCAAGCCAAGGCCGCCGGCCGCGATTGCGTGCGTGTGGCGCCGTGCCACGGCATCGCCGCGCAAACGGGCGGTACCCAGGCTGCCTGACCGCATTCGCGCTGCAGGCGAGGCTTCTGTACAATGGCGTCGATGAACACGCCGTCCGCACATCCCTATGACGCGCTCACGCCGGAGCGCGTCCTCGACGCCATCGAAAGCCTCGGTCTGCGCTGCGACGGCTATCTGCAGGCCCTGAACAGCTACGAAAACCGCGTCTATCAGATCGGACTGGTCGACGGTGCGCCGGTGGTGGCGAAGTTCTACCGGCCGGCGCGCTGGACCGAGGCGCAGATCCTCGAGGAACACGAATTTGCCTTCGAACTCGCCGAACGCGAGATTCCCGTGGTGACGCCGCTGCGTTTCGACGGCGCTTCGCTGCACCGCTACCAGGGTTTTCTGTTCGCGGTCTATCCCCGTCGCGGCGGCCGCGCGCCGGATCTGGAAGACGAGCAGACCCTGGAGCGGCTCGGACGCTTCATCGGCCGCATCCATGCCGTGGGCAGCATCAGGCCCTTCCGGCATCGGCCGTCGCTGGACGTGCGGCGCTTCGGCTACGAGCCGCGCGATTACCTCCTCGCGCACGAATGCCTGCCCGAGGAGTTGCGCGAGGTCTATCGCGGTGTGGCGGACCAGGCGCTGGCGGCTGTGCAACGTCTGTTCGATGCCGCCGGTCCGGTGCGCAGCCTGCGGCTGCACGGCGACTGCCACCCGGGCAACCTGCTGTGGACCGACGAAGGGCCGCATTTCGTCGACCTCGACGACGCCTGCATGGGACCGGCGGTGCAGGACCTGTGGATGCTGCTCTCGGGCGAGCGCGCGGCGATGACGCGGCAACTGTCCGTACTGCTGCGCGGCTACGAGCAGTTCCACGACTTCGATTACCGCGAGCTGCAGCTCATCGAAGCCTTGCGCACCTTGCGCCTGATCCATTACGCCGCCTGGATCGCGCGGCGCTGGGACGATCCGGCGTTCCCCGCCGCCTTTCCCTGGTTCGGCAGCCCGCGCTACTGGCAGGACCGCATCCTCGAATTGCGCGAACAGATCGCTTTGATGGAAGGGCCGCCGCTCGCGCTGCAGGCATGAACGAAGCGAAGCCTCCGGTGCTGGTGCTGCGCGCGGTCGGCAAGGCTTATGCGGGGCGCCGGGTGCTGGCCGGCATCGATCTCGAACTGGCCGCGGGCGAGTACATCGCCGTCACCGGCGACTCGGGCATCGGCAAATCGACCCTGCTCAATCTCATCGCCGGCCTCGAACGCGCCGATGAAGGACGCATCGAGGTCGACGGCCAGGTCTTGCACGAGCTCGACGACGACGCGCTGACGCGGCTGCGGCGCGAATCGATGGGCTTCGTGTTCCAGGCCTTCCACCTGCTGCCTTATCTGAGCGTGGCGCAGAACGTCGCGCTGCCGCTCCTGCTCAACGGCGTGCCGCATGAGCGGCACGAAGCGCCGGTCATGGAACTGCTCGGACGCGTGGGTCTTGCGGAGCGCGCGCGCAGCATGCCGCACGAGCTTTCGGGCGGCGAGATGCAGCGCGTGGCGCTCGCGCGCGCCCTCGTGCACGGCCCCAAACTGTTGCTCGCCGACGAGCCCACGGGCAACCTCGATCCGGACAACGCGGCGCAGGTGCTCGCACTCCTGCGCGAAAGCGTGAAGGCGCGCGGCGCGGCGGGCATTCTGGTCACGCATTCGCGCACGGCGGCGGCCACGGCCGACCGCATCTACGTCTTGAGCCGGGACGGCCTGCGGTTGCAAGAGTGAAGCGGAGCCGACTGTCTTTCGCGCTGCGCTTCGGCGCGCTCATGCAGCAGAAGGGCAGACTGCTGCTGTCGCTCGTCGCCATCGCCCTGGGCGTGGCGCTCGGCTACGCCGTAGAGCTCGTCAACCGCTCCGCGGTGGAAGAATTCGGGCTTGCGGTACGCAGCCTCACGGGCGAGGCCGATCTGATCGTGCGCGCCGGCCCGGGCGGCCTCGACGAATCCTGGTATCCGCGCATCGCGAGGCTGCCGGAAGTGGCGAACGCGAGCCCCGTCGTCGAAGCGCAGGCCAAAGTCCCCGGCGAACGCGAAAGCCTGCGTCTGCTCGGCCTGGACGTCATGCGCGCGGGAGCGTTCGGGCGGAATCTGCTCGCCGACGACGCCGACCGTCTCGACGCATTGCGTCCGGACACCGTATTCCTCAGCGCCGCGGCCGCGGCGCGGCTCGGCAAACGGCGCGGCGACACGCTGCACATTCAGAGCGGAATGACCGTGCGCACCTTGCGTGTGGCGGGCGTCTTCGCCGGCGAACGCAGCGCCTACGCCTGGATGGACATCGCCGGCGCGCAGACGCTGCTCGACCGCCTGGGACGCATCGACCGCATCGATCTGCGCCTGCGCACCGGCACGGATCGCGCGGACTTCGCCGGGCGCCTTGCGCGCATGCTGCCCGCCGGCGCGATCGTCGAACGGCCGGAGCAGACGGTGCGGCGCCATGCCAATCTTTCGCGCGCCTACCGCGTGAATCTCAACGTGCTGGCGCTGGTGGCGCTGTTCACCGGCGGCCTGCTGGTATTCAGCACCCAGGCGCTCGGTATCGTACGGCGGCGCGCGCAACTGGCGCTGCTGCGTGTGCTGGGCGTGACGCGTGCCGGGCTGGTGCGCACGCTGCTCGGTGAAGCGCTGCTCGTGGGCATGCTCGGCGCGGGCGCGGGGCTTGCGCTCGGTTATGCCGCGGCGCTCGCGGTGCTGCGTCACGTGGGCGCCGACCTCGGCGCCGGCGTCTTCGATGCCGTCGATGCGCAAGTGCATCCCGATCCGCTCGCGACGCTGCTGTTCTTCGGCGCGGGCGTCGGCGCCGCTTTGCTGGGCAGTCTGACCCCGGCCTTGGAGGCGGCGCGCGCTTCGCCAGCAGCGGCGCTCAAAGCCGGCGACGAGCAGCGCAGCTTCGCGCGGCTGCGCAACCCCGCGCCCGCCTTGGCCGTGCTCGCGCTCGGCGCGTCGGCCTGTTTGCTGCCGCCAGTCGACGGGCTGCCGCTCTTCGGCTACGCGGCCATCGCTTTGCTGCTGATCGGTACCATCCTGCTCCTGCCGTATGTGGCGGCGACCGTGTATCGCCGCCTGCCGATGCCGGGCAGGCCCGCGGCGCAACTCGCGCTCGCGCAATTGCGGGGCGCGCCGGGACAGGTGATGTTGTCGCTTGCCGCCATCGTCGCCAGCGTGAGCCTGTTCGTGTCGATGGCGATCATGGTGCATTCCTTCCGAGTCTCGCTGGCCGAATGGCTCGATCAGGTGTTGCCGGCCGACCTCTATGTGCGCGTCTCGGCGGGGAGCGACACGGCCTATCTCACGCCTGCCGAGCAGGCGCGGCTGGCCGCATTGCCGGACGTGCGCGCGGTGGAATTCGTGCGCGCGCTGCCGCTGCTGATCGATCCCGACCGTCCCCCGGTCACGCTGCTTGCACGCGATATTGACGCGGCCGAACCCGAACGCCGGCTCGCGTTGGTGGAACGCGCGCCCGACGCACCGGACGGGTTGCCGCCGGCCTGGGTGAGCGAAGCGGTAGCGGCGGTGTACGGCTACGCGCCCGGCGCGCGGATCGAACTGCCCATTGCAGGCAGCCCGCGCGCGTTCCGGGTCGCCGGTGTGTGGCGCGACTATGCGCGGCAGCACGGCGCGATCGTGATCGAACGCGAACGCTATCTTGCGCTCACGGGCGACGGCAACGCCAACGAAGCGGCAGTATGGCGCGAGCAGCGGGCCGATGCGGATGCTTTGCGGCAATCCATCCTCGCGCTCTACGGCGCAGCGCGCGTCACCGTGTCGAGCGCAGGCGAACTGCGGGCGTTGTCACTGCGCATCTTCGATCGCACCTTCGCCGTCACCTATGCGCTCGAAGCGGTGGCTTTGCTGATCGGGCTCAGCGCGCTTTCGGCGAGCTTCGGCGCCTGGGTGCTGTTGCGCCGGCGCGAGTTCGGCATGCTGCGGCACGTGGGCATGACGCGCCGGCAGATCGGCGCCATGCTGGCGATCGAAGGCGCGCTCGTGAGCGGGCTCGGCGTGATCGCGGGCATGCTGCTCGGCGTGCTCGTCAGCGCCGTGCTGGTCCACGTCGTCAACCGTCAGGCCTTCCACTGGAGCATGGACATGCATCTGCCTTGGCTGCCGCTTGCCGCGTTCGCGGCGGTGCTGCTCGGTTTGGCGGCGCTCACGGCACGCTACGCCGCGCGCAGCGCCGCCGGTACCGAAGTGGTCCGCGCGGTGCGGGAGGACTGGTGATGCGCCGGCGCAGTTTCCTCGCTTGGCTGGGGCTGGCGATGTGCATGCCGCCGCGCGTACGGGCGGTGGAATATCCCGCGGTCACGCCGCGCGCATTGCGGTTCCCTTTCGATCACGGTGCGCATCCGCTGTTCCGCACCGAGTGGTGGTACATCACCGGGTGGCTGGGCGAAGCGCGCGGGTTTCAGATCACCTTCTTCCGCCACCGGCCCGGCGTGGCGGAAGACACTCCCAGCGCCTTCGCGCCGGTGCAATTGATATTCGCCCACGCGGCGGTGTCCGATCCCGCGCGCGGCGCCCTGCTGCACGATCAACGCATCGCCCGGGCGGGCTTCGGCCTCGCCGGCGCGCGCGAAGGCGACACCGAAGTGTGGATCGACGACTGGCGGCTCGTGCGCGGCGAAGACGGTTATCGCGGGCGCATCGCCGCGGCGGAATTCGCCTTCGATCTACGGTTCCTGCCCACTCAGCCCATCCTGCTGCAAGGGGAGGCGGGCGTATCGCGCAAGGGACCGCGGCGCGAGGAGGCGAGCTACTACTACAGTCGGCCGCATCTGGCCGTGCAGGGCGAACTGCAACTGGCCGGCCGGCGCGAGACGGTGCGCGGCCATGCCTGGCTCGATCACGAATGGTCCACCGAATATCTCGCCGCGGAGGCGGCGGGCTGGGATTGGACGGGCCTTAATCTCGACGACGGCGCGGCGCTCATGGCGTTCCGCATCCGCGCCAAGGACGGTTCGGTGCGCTGGGCGGGCGGCGCCTATCGCGACGCGCAGGGCCGCCGCAGCGTCTACGGTCCCGGAGACATCCGTTTCGAGCCCCTGCGCCGCTGGCGTTCGCCGCGCAGCGATATCGAATACCCCGTCGCGATGCGCGTCCACCTCGGTCCGCACACTTTCACGCTCGAACCGTTGATGGACGACCAGGAGCTCGATGCGCGCACGAGCGCCGGCACGATCTACTGGGAAGGCGCGATGCGGGTGCTGCAGGAGGGCCGGCGCGCGGGGCGCGGCTACATGGAACTGACCGGCTATACCGAGCCGCTGCGGATGTGAGCCGCTTCCGGCTGCACGCCGTAAACGTAGAGATAGGAGGTGCCGCGCAAGCCCTCGGAGACGCCGGTTCTGACGAGGAAACCGTGCTCGCGCAGGGCGTAGATCACCGCATCCATGTCGGCGCGCGTGGTCTTCACCACCATCTGGCGGATGCGCGCCCAGTCGCGCGCGGCGATGCCGCGCAGCACGTGCACCTCGCTGCCTTCCACGTCGAGCTTGAGCAGATCGATGCGGGTGATGCCTTCGCTGGCGATGAGCGCCGAGAGCGTGGTCGCCTCGACTTCGACGCGCACCTCCTCGTACAACGGCCGCGTCCACAGATCGAACATCTGCGGCAGCTGACGCGCGAGCGGGCCGAGCAGGGGATAGTCCGCCCGCGCGCAATGCGTGCGCACGGTGTTGCGCAGGTAGTCCAGATCGGGATGACGCGTGGAGAAACTGCCGAGCAGCGGAAACCAGCTCAACAGCAGACGGCGGTCGCGTTCGGCCAGCGCGGCGGGAATGCAGCGCGCCAATGGGAAATGGCGCTGGGCGTTGTTGAGCAGCGCACCGTAGAGTGCCGGCACCGGCTCGAGCGCGTAGAGTTCCAGATCGCGGTAGAGCCGGGTGAGCAGGAGCGAAAACAGCCCGACGTGGGCGCCGACATCGAGCACGCAATCGCCTTCGCGGATGCGGATGCCGTTACGGAGATGCACCCGCTCGCGCCAGATCTCGTCATAGAGGAAGCGCAGTTCGCGCGGGTTGAAGCAGTGTACGGGGGTGCCGTCCGGCAATTCGACCAGCCGTTCCTGATGCGCTTTGGTGAAGAGCAGCATAGGCGCGCGATTGTAATCGGCGGGCGCTGCGCGGACCATCGAATGCTGCACGTAACTCGTTGTGTACGTTCAAATTTTTGTCGGGCCTTGGCGACACTTCGGCGTCTGCGTGTCTGTTAAGATCGCGTCCGGAGACTTTCATGAAGCCGCGAGAACCGGAACTCGCACTGATTTTCTGGATTGCGCTCGCGCACGGGCTTTCGCATTTCTTCCAGCTCGTGCTGCCGCCGCTGTTTCCGCTGCTCACCGCGGCGCTCGATACCGGCTATGCGGTGCTGGGCGGTGCGCTCGCGCTGTTCTACACCGTGTCGGGAGTGGCGCAGACCGCCGCGGGCTTTCTTGTCGACCGGCTCGGCGCGCGCCGGCTGCTGCTCGCCGGCATCGCGCTGATGGCCCTGGCGATGTTCCTGTTCGCGGCGCTGCCCGGCGTGCCGACGCTCTATCTCGCCGCCGTGCTCGGCGGACTGGGCAACAGCGTCTTCCATCCAGCGGATCTTGCGCTGCTCAGCAATCACGTTTCTGCGCGCCGTCTGGGGCATGCGTTCGCCATGCACGGACTCGGCGGCAGCGTAGGCTGGGTGCTGGCGCCGCTTTGCGTGGTACCCGTCGCCGAAGTGTTCGGCTGGCGGATCGCGGTTGCGACCGCAGGCGCGCTGGGCTCGATCGTGTTGTGCGTGCTGGCGATGCGGCCGGAATTGAAAGTGCCGGTTTCGCCGCGCTCGCACTCCCAGGCGCTGGAGCAGGACGTGCGGCTGCTGCTGTCGCTGCCGGTGCTGCGCGGCTTCCTGTTCTTCGCGCTCTACGCCATCGGCATGATGGGCTTTCAGACCTTCGCCGCTTCCGCTTCGGCGCAGCTCTACCAGGTCTCGCTGCTCGTCGCGAGCGGGGCGCTGAGCGCCTTCCTCATCGGCAATACCCTGGGTATCGTCGCGGGCGGCGCATTGGCGGCGCGCACGCAACGCCACGGCGGCATTGTGGCGCTGGCGATGGGAACGGGTGTCGCGCTCGCGCTCATGCTGGCCGCCGGCGCCGTGCCGCTCGCGCTGCTCCTGCCCGTCACGGCCGCGCTCGGTTTCGCCATCGGCAGCGTCGGTCCCTCGCGCGACGTCCTCATCCGCGCGCTGGCGCCGCATCATGCGCGCGGCAAGGTGTATGGTTTCGTCTATTCCGGCCTCGATGTGGGCGGTTTCGTCGGCCCCATCGTCTACGGCCTCGTGCTGGACCGCGCGCTCGGCGCCTGGGTGTTTGGCATCGCGGCGGCGTTCCTCGCGCTGGCGATTCCGATGCTGCTCGGCGCGCAGCCTGCGTCCCGGCAGCAGACCGAAAGCTTGAGCGACGCATGAACAATCGATTGCGCGAACACTACGAGCAACTGCTCGCGCTGGCGCGGCCGCTGGGTCCCTTGAGGATCGGCGTGGTGCATCCCTGCGACGCGCCTTCCATGTCCGGCGTGGCGGCGGCGCGCGCCGAGGGGCTGATCGCGCCGCTGCTCATCGGGCCGAGACACAAGATCGAGGCCGCGGCGCAGGCCGCGGGCGTCGACCTCACCGGCTATGAGCTCGCGGCTGCGCCGCACAGTCATGCGGCGGCCGCACTCGGCGTGAGGCTGGTGCGCGAAGGGCGTGTCGAAGCGTTGATGAAAGGCAGCCTGCATACCGACGAGCTGATGGCGGCCGTCGTGGACCGTGAGCTGGGGCTGCGTACCGGACGGCGCATCAGCCATTGCTTCATCATGGACGTGCCCGGCCGTCCGGAGCCGCTCATCATCACCGATGCGGCGATCAACATCGCGCCCACGCTGGCCGAGAAGGTGGACATCGTCCAGAACGCCATCGATCTGGCGCGTGCCCTGCGTTTCCCCGAAGTGCGGGTGGCGATCCTGTCCGCGACCGAGACGGTCAATCCCAAGCTGCCGTCGACGGTGGAAGCGGCCGCGCTGTGCAAGATGGCCGACCGCCGCCAGATCACCGGCGGCGTGCTCGACGGTCCGCTCGCGCTCGACAATGCCATCAGCGCGGAAGCGGCGCGCATCAAGCAGCTCGAGTCACCGGTGGCGGGGCGTGCCAACGTGCTGGTGGTGCCGGATCTGGAGGCCGGCAACATGCTGGCCAAGAGCCTGTCCTTCCTCGCCGGCGCCGACGCGGCCGGCATCGTGCTGGGCGCGCGCGTGCCGATCGTGCTCACCAGCCGCAGCGACTCGCTGCAGGCGCGCCTTGCCTCGACCGCGGTGGCGGTGCTGCTCGCTGCGGCGCGCGTCGCCGATCCGGGCAAGACCGTCGCGGGTTGAGCATGGCGCACGGGCCCATCCTCGTTCTCAATGCCGGTTCGTCGAGCCTCAAGTTCGCGCTCTACGATTGCGCGCGCGGCGAACCGTCGCTCATGCTGCGCGGCCGCGTGGAAGGGCTGCACGCCAAGCCGGCGTTCCGCGTGTACGACGGACGGGGCGGACTGCTCGACGAACACCGCTGGAACGAGGTGCAGGCGCTCGATCAACGCCGCGCGCTGGCGCACGTGCTGGGATGGATCGGCGCCCATTACGGCTCGCTGCGCATCGAAGCCGTGTCGCACCGGGTCGTGCACGGCGGCACCCGCTACACCGAGCCGGTGCGCGTGGACGAGCAGGTGCTGGCCGATCTGGAAGCGCTTGTTCCGCTCGCACCGCTGCATCAGCCGCACAACCTCGCACCGATGCGCCTGCTGCGCGAGGAGCGGCCCGAGCTGCCGCAGATCGCGTGTTTCGACACGGCCTTCCACATCACCCAGCCCGAGGTGGCGCGGCGCATTCCCCTGCCGGAGGAATACGTGCGCGCAGGTGTGTGGCGGTACGGTTTCCACGGACTGTCGTACGAATACATCGTCTCGGTGCTGCCGCAGCTTGCGCCGCAGGCGGCGCAAGGCCGCACCGTCGTCATGCATCTGGGCAGCGGCGCGAGCCTGTGCGCCATGGTGGGCGGCCGCAGCGTGGCGACCACCATGGGCTTCACGCCGCTCGACGGCCTGGTGATGGCCACGCGCTGCGGCAGCATCGATCCCGGCGTACTGCTCTACCTGCAGCGCCAGGGCATGAGCGCCGACGAGATCCAGCACCTGCTCTATCACCGCAGCGGCCTGCTGGGCGTGTCCGGCGTCACGGGCGACATGCGCACGCTGCGCGAAAGCGCGGACCCGCGTGCGCGCGCCGCCGTCGAGCTGTTCGTCTATCGCGTGGTGCGCGAGACCGGATCGCTCGCCGCTGCCATGCAGGGCCTGGACGCGCTCGTCTTCACCGCCGGGATCGGCGAAAACGATCCCGGCGTGCGCGCGCGCATCTGCCGCGACCTCGCCTGGCTGGGCGTGGAAGTGGACGAGGCATTGAACGAGGCCGGCGGGCCGCGCGTCCATGCGCCCGCGAGCCGTGTCGGCGTCTGGGTCGTGCCCACTGACGAGGAAGTGATGCTGGTGCGGCACGCCCTGCGGGTCTTGGATCAATCGACGGGCAACTGAGTGAAGATCAAAGCCGATGCAGCGCGCCGGGTGTGAAGAAGGGGAACGCATGAGCGAGCATGCGGCAAGCATGCGCATCGACAAATGGCTCTGGGCCGCGCGCTTCTTCAAGACGCGCAGCCTCGCCGCACAGGCCGTGGAAGGCGGGCGCGTGCGGATCAACGACCAGCGCGTCAAGCCGGCCAAGGACGTGCGCGTGGGCGACGAGGTGACGGTCCACATCGGCGAGCTGGAGTGGATCGTCGTCGTGCGCGCACTGTCCGCCCAGCGCCGCTCGGCACCCGAGGCGCAGCAGCTCTACGAGGAACGCGAGGAGAGCAGGGCGAAGCGGGCCGAGGCCGTGGCGCGCCGCAAGCAGAAGCTCGATCCCTACCGCGTCGAACGCGGCCGGCCGACCAAGAAGGACCGCCGCGCCATCCGCCGCTTCATCGAAGGCGGCTGAATCAACGCGACAGCGGCTCGATCCTGTTGCCCGTCACGCGCACGCGCTGACCGGGCTGCAGGTTCGGGTTCTCGTCGACCACGATGGTTTCCTGCTCGCCGGCGTCGAAGAACACCGTTACCTCGTAGCGCATTCTGGCGACGTTGGCGTTCTGGTCCTTCTCGGTATTGCGGATCACGCCGACGATGGCGCGCTGCCAGTTGTCGCGGTTGATTTCGCGATGGCGCTGTTCCTGCACCAGGCCGACCACGCCGATGCGTGGCACGGCGGGCGCCTCCGGGACGGGCTGAGGCGCCGGGGTGGCGCAGGCGGCGAGCAGGCAGGCGAGCAGCAGTGCGTGCGGACGTCGCATAGGTCTTGCCGGTATGAAGGACGGCACATTCTATGCGAGGAAGTCCGCGCTGAGCGGCGCATTGACTTCGGGGTTGTCGTGCTCGATATCCCCGGGCGCGGACTGGAGTCACGCGTAGCCGGGGAACGCCCCGATGCTATCCATCGCATGACGTGGTGCAGGAAGCTGCTCGGCGGATGCGGCATTTGCCGCGCGGATGCGCGCCGCGTCGAATGCGCATCGACGGAGCGTGCTGCGGCGGTACACGCGCAGTGAGCGGATCCCAAAGGGCGGGCCGTCAGCGCTTGCGCGATCAGGCTTTGACGGCGGGAGAGAAGACGAGCGCCGACACCGGCAAGCGCGCTTGCCAGTGCGCGCGCAGGCGGAATCAGGCGGCCCAGGCAGCGCGGACGAAGGGCACGTCGGCGGTGCGCTCGGTCTCGGTGCCGCCCAGGATCGCCACTTCCCGTGCGAAAGCGACCGGGTCCATCTCCAGCGCCCTGGCCCATTCGGCCATGGCCTGCGGCGCAATCCGGGTGTCGCCGCGCTCGACGTGCGAGACCACGCTTCCCAGGACGAAACCCAGCCGCCGCGCCAATTGCGCCCGCGACAGCCCCAGATGGAGGCGCCGCTGGCGCACGAACTGGCCGACCCGCTTGGCTGCCAGACTTGGATTCACAGTTCGGGTGTTCACCTCCAGGTTATCGGCCGCGGCCGCACAAAACTTTAGGGATATTTCGGGGACCGCGCCGCCACGCAGCCGCGCCCGCCGCGTGCTAACCTTGCGGGCCGTTACGCCATGTTTCTATTCAAAAAAATCTTCGCCGCCCTGGTGCTGCCGCCGACTGGCCCGCTGCTGCTCATGTTCGCCGGGCTGCTGCTCTGGCGGCGCCGTGCCGGGCGCTGGCTGCTCTGGACCGGTTTCCTCAGCCTGGTGCTGCTCGCCTCCCCGCTGGTGTCTCGCGCACTGCTCGGGCTGGTGGACGACACGCCGCCGCTCGATTACGCCCAGGCCCGCGCCGCGCAGGCCATCGTCATCCTGGGCGGAGGCGTACGTCACGCGCCGGAGTACGGCGGCGACACGGTCGGCCGGCTGACGCTGGAGCGCGTGCGCTACGGCGCCTGGGTGGCGAAGCGCACCGGGCTGCCGGTGCTGGTGAGCGGCGGCTCGGTCTACGGCGGCACTCCCGAGGCGGAAGCGATGCGTCAGGCGCTGGAACAGGAATTCGGCGTGCCGGTGCGCTGGGTCGAGGCGCGTTCGCGCAACACCAGGCAGAATGCCGAGCGCACGGCGGAAGTGCTGCTGCCGCAGGGCATCCGCCGCATCGTGCTGGTGGCGCACAGTTTCGACATGCCGCGCGCCCGCGCCGAGTTCGAGGCCGCAGGCTTCGAAACGGTGCTGGCACCGACCGGCATGCCCGGCGAGTGGCCGGAGGAGCTGCCGCTCGCGCTCAAGCTCATCCCCAACATGGCGGCCCTGCAAGGCAGCTATTTCGCGCTCTACGAACTGCTCGCCGACGCCGCGCGCCGCCTGGGGATCTGAACCATGGACCGCACCGAACGTTTCTACAAGATCGATCAGCTGCTGCAACAGAAGGGCGTCGTGCGGCTGGAGGAATTCCTGGCCGAACTGGGCATCTCGCGCGCGACCTTCAAGCGCGACCTCGAATACATGCGCGACCGCCTGCACGCGCCCATCGAATGGGATCGCGAAAAACGCGGCTACGTCTTCACCGCGCCGCAACCGGGCGCGCCGCGCTATCAGTTGCCCGGCCTGTGGTTCAACGCCTCGGAGATCCGCGCGTTGCTCACCATGCAGCATTTGCTCGCGGAGATGCAGCCGGGCGTGCTGGAACCGCACATCGCGCCGTTGCGCGCGCGGCTGCGTTCGCTGCTCGACGTGGGCGACCATCCGGCCGACGAGGTCGAGCGGCGCGTGAAACTGCTGCACGTCGCTGCACGCCGGGTGGCGCTGCCGCATTTCGAGACCGTCGCCAACGCGGTGCTGAAGCGCCAGCGCCTGCACATCACCTACGCGGGGCGCAGCAGCAATGCCGTCACCGAACGCGAGATCTCGCCGCAACGGCTGGTGCATTACCGCGAGAACTGGTATGTCGATGCCTGGTGCCATCTGCGCGAGGACCTGCGCAGTTTCGCCATCGACGCCATCCAGCGCGCCAGCCTGCTCGACAAGAAGGCGCGCAACGTGCCGGACAAGGAGCTCGACGAAGTGCTGGGCAGCGGCTACGGCATTTTCTCGGGCAAGGCCACGCAATGGGCGAAGCTGCGCTTCACGCCGGCGCGCGCCCGCTGGGTGGGGGCCGAGCAATGGCATCCCAAACAGAAGGGACGGTTCGAGCCGGACGGCAGTTACCTGTTGGAAGTGCCGTACAGCGACCACCGCGAGCTGGTGGGCGACATCCTGCGCCACGGCCCCGAGGTGGAAGTGCTTGCGCCGGCATCGCTGCGCCGCGCCGTGCGCGAGCAGCTCGACGCGGCGCTGGCGCGCTACCGGGACTGAAACCGGCTCATCGCCTGAGCCACCGGCCTCGCCATACTCGCCTCCATTGCACTGGAGGCGGAGATGAACGGAAGAACGATCGTCAAACATCGCCGGGCAGGCGACCGCGCGGTGGCCCTGGGCGGATTCCTCATCGTGTTGCTGACCGGATTCTTCGGCGCCGAACCTGCTGAGGAGGCGACGGCGCGCCAGCCGCATGCGATCATCGCGACTGTTTCCTGCGACCATCCCGACGGCTGTGCCGCACCCCGATAACAACCGCCCGCAGGCGGCCTGAGCTGCATGCTGCTGCTTTACCAGTCGAACCGCATCGAAGTCCTTGCCGACGCCCTGGCCGAGGCCATGCGCGCGCAGCCCGCGGCCGCGCTCGTTCCGGAAACGGTGGTGGTGCAGTCGAGCGCCATGGCGCGCTGGCTGTCCTTCGCGCTCGCCGAACGGCTGGGCGTGGCGGCCAACGTCGATTTCCGTTTTCCGGCGAGCTACATCTGGTCGCTGTTCGGCAGCGTGCTGCCGGAGGTCGCGCCGCAGTCGCCTTTCGAGCCCGAGGTGCTGCGCTGGACCTTCCTGCGGCTGCTGGAGGACGACGAGGATCTGCCGCGTCAGCCGCGCCTCGCGCATTACTTGCGCGAGGCGGACGCGCGCCAGCGTTACGAGCTGGCGTGCCGGCTGGCGGAGGTGTACGACCGTTATCTCGTCTATCGCCCGGACTGGATCGCAGCGTGGAGCGAGGAACGCCTGCTCGGCCTGGGCCCCGACGAGGCGTGGCAGGCGTTGCTGTGGCGGCGCGCCGCGCCCGAAGCCGCCGCGCCGCATCCGCGCGAGCAGTTCTATGCCGCCATCGACAGCGATCCGGCGGCGCGCGCACGGCTGCCGCGCACGCTGCACCTCTTTGCCATCACCGCGCTGCCGCCCATGTACCTGGACGTGTTCGCGCGTCTCGCTGCGCACGTCGACGTGCATCTCTATGCGCTCAATCCCTGCCGCGAATACTGGGGCGACATCGTCAGGCGCCGCGTGCTGGCGCGACAGGCGGCCGGGGAGGCGGCGCCCGCGCCCTATGCCGAGGTGGGCAACAGCCTGCTCGCCTCGCTGGGTCTGCACGGCTGCAGCTTCTTCGACGCGCTGGCGGAACTGCAGGCGCATCAGATCGAGCGTTACGTCGCGCCGCAGAGCGACACGCTGCTCGCGACCTTGCAGCGCGACATCCTGGAATTGCGCGAGCGCGGCGAGGCGGGTGTGCCGCGTGCGCGCGTCGAACCGCAGGACGATTCGCTGCAGGTACACGTCTGTCACGGTCCCTTGCGGGAAGTGGAGGTGCTGCACGACCGCCTGCTCGACGCCTTCGAACGCGATCCCACGCTGCAGCCGGGCGAAGTGCTGGTGCTCGTGCCCCAGTTGGAGCGTTATGCGCCGGCGATCGAAGCGGTGTTCGCCACCGCGCCCGAGCACCTGCGCATTCCCTACAGCATCGCCGACCGCGGCCTGGTGCGCGAAAGCGCCGTGGTACGCGCCTTCGCCGCGCTGCTGGATGCGCCGCAAGGCCGGATGGAAACGGAAAGCGTGCTGGCGCTGCTCGAGCATGCGCCCATCGCGGCGCGTTACGGCATCGATGCCGATGCGCTCGCGCAGTTGCGCGCCTGGCTGCGCGAAACCGGCGTGCGCTGGGGCTACGACGAAAGCGCGCGGGCCGCGCTCGGTCTGCCCGCCACGCGCGAGCACACCTGGCGCGCGGGACTCGACCGGCTGCTGCTCGGGTACGCGCTGCCCGGCGAAAGCCTGTACGACTACGCCGGCGTGCTGCCTTACGGCGATGTGGAAGGCAGCGAGGCGGTGCTGGCCGGGCGTCTGCAATCCTTCGTCGAAGCCCTGCACCAGCATGCGGAGGAATCGCAGCGCACCCGCACGTTCGAAGCCTGGCGGCTTCATACCGACCGCCTGCTCGGTGAATTCTTCGCGCTCGACGAAACGCAGGAAACCGAAGCGCAGCGGCTGCGCGCCGCGGCGCAGGCGCTGTGCGATCAGGCGGCGCGTGCGGGTTACGCGGGTGAAGTGTCCTACGACGTCTGGCGAACGGAGCTTCTGCGCGCGCTCGAACCGCTGGGCGGCGCCTACGGTTTCCTCGCCGGTGGCGTGACCTTCGCCGCGCTGCAACCCATGCGCCCCGTGCCGGCGCGCATCGTCGTGCTGCTGGGCATGAACGACGGCGACTATCCTTCCGCCCCGCGCGCGGCGGGTTTCGATCTCACGGCCGAGCATCCGCGCCGCGGCGACCGCGTGCGGCGCGACGAGGAACGCTATGCCTTCCTCGAAGCGCTGCTCGCCGCGCGCGAAAAGCTCTACATCAGCTACACCGGTCGCAGCGTGGGCGACAACAGTCCGCTGCCGCCTTCGCCGCTGGTGAGCGAACTCATGGAAGCGGTGCGGCGCGGCTTCGAGGACGGGCAGGGCGGCGATCCGCTCGCGCGTCTCGTGATCGAGCATCCGCTGCAGGCTTTCAGTCCACGCTATTTCGACGGCAGCGATGCGCGGCTCTACAGCTATCAGGAGGCCTACGCTTCGGCGAGCCGCGCGCTGGGACGTGAAACGCCGCCGCGGCCTTTCGTATCCGCACCGCTGACCGTCGCCGCCGATCCGCAGGCCGCCGAAATCAGTCTCGAGCGCCTGCAGCGCTTTCTCGGCAATCCGGCGCGTCATTTCCTGCGCGAACGTCTGGGCATCAACCTGGCCTACCAGGAGGAAGCGGTGCCCGATACCGAGCCTTTCGTGCTCGACGGTCTTGCGAGCTGGCGTCTCGCGCACACCACCTTCGCGCGCAGACTCGCTGGCATCGACGCGACCGAAGCCCTGCGGCTCGCGCGCGCCGAAGGTCTGCTGCCGCACGGCGCGATGGGCGAAGTGGAGTACGCGGCGCTCAGCGAAAAGCTGGAGCCGCTGGTCGAAGCGGTGCGCGCGCACGGCAGCCTGCGCAGCGAAGCCGTGGTCGTCGATCTGGGCGATTGCAAACTGGTGGGCACGGTGAGCGGCCTGGACGGTGAGCTGCGCGTGGAATGGCGCACCGGTCCGCTGCGCGCGGTGCACCGGCTGGAAACCTGGGTGCGGCATCTGGCCTGCAACGCCGCGCTGGGCCCGCGGCCGACGCGCCTTTATGCGCTCGACGGGAAACGCCTGTACGCGCCGGTGGAGGATGCCGTCGAACAACTGCGCGCCCTGGTCGGGCTGCTGCGCGCAGGCGAAATGGAACCGCTGCCCTTCTTTCCGCGGACCAGCGGTGCCTACGCCGAGAAGGCGTACACGGGCGAAGGCGATCCCCGCTATGCGGCGCGCCGTCAGTGGGAGGCGAACGAGTACGGCTTCGGCGAGTCGCAGGACGCGTGGTTCGCGCTTGCCTTCCGCGGCCGCGATCCGCTGAACGAGGCTGCTTTCGAGCAGCTCGCAATCGACATCTACTTCCCGTTGCTGGAGGCGGAGTCATGAGCAAGACGCCCCTGCAACCCCTGGCGCTCGAGCGCGTCCCGCTCGAAGGCATCAATCTCATCGAGGCGAGCGCCGGCACCGGCAAGACCTGGACGATCGTCGCGCTCTACGTGCGCCTGTTGCTGGAGCGGCGCATCCCGGCCGAGCGCATCCTCGTCGTCACTTTCACCAAGGCCGCCACCGGCGAATTGAAGAGCCGCGTGCTGGAGCGGCTGACGGCTTTGCGCGACGCGCTCGCGGGCGATATCGAGGCCATGCGCACGAGCGACGATCCGCTTTTGCGCCACGTCGCGCATTCGAGCCGCGATCCGGCCAGCGATGCGCAATGGCTCACCGCGGCGATCGAAAGCCTCGATCTGGCGCCCATTCACACCATTCATGCCTTCTGCCATCGTGCGCTCGGCGAGGAAGCCTTCCATTGCGGCCTGCCGTTCGACAGCGAACTGCTGGCCGACGACACCGCGCTGCTGGAGCTTGCGGTGAACGATTGCTGGCGGCGCGCCATGGCGGAGGCCGAACCCTTGTGGGCGCTGTGGCTGCAGGCGCACAAGGTCGAACCGGCAACCCTGCTTGCGGTCGTGCAGGAACTGCGCAACAAGCCCGGCGCCGAGCATCTGCTGCCCCAGGCACCGCCGCGCGACGCCGAAGCACGCTACGCGGCCTGCTATGCGCGCGCCCGCGCCTTGTGGCGCGAAGCGGCAGACGAGGCCTTCGAGGCCCTGGAGCGCTCGCTGGTGAATCGCAAATCCTTCACGCGCAGCAACACCGCGCGCTGGCGGGAGAGCATCGATGCCTGTCTGGCACCGGCCGCGCCGCATTTGGCGCTGGACGAGTGCATGGAGCGCTTCACGGCCGAAGCGCTCGCGCAACATTGCAAGACGGGTGTGCCGCATCCGCTGTTTGAAGCGCTCGATGCGCTGTGGCACGACGCCCGGGCGCTGGAGGGGGCGTTCGCAGCCCGCTACGCGCACTGGTGCGTCCAGACCTACCATGAAGTCATGCGGGCGGTGGGTGCGCACAAACGCAAGCGACGCGTGCGTGCCTACGACGATCTGCTGCGCGAGCTGCACGCGGCGCTGCACGGCCCGCAGGGCGAGGCGCTCGCGGCGCGTCTGCGGCAGCGCTATGCCGCCGCGCTGATCGACGAGTTCCAGGACACCGATCCGGTGCAGTACGACATCTTCCGCGCCATTTACGCCGGAAGCGGCCAACCGCTCTATTTCGTCGGCGATCCCAAGCAGGCGATCTACGCCTTCCGCGGCGCCGACGTGTACGCCTATCTCGCGGCGGCCGACGACGCCGACGCCGGCTATACCCTGGGTGTCAACCATCGTTCCAGCAGCGCGCTCGTGCGCGCCGTCAATCTGCTGTTCGAACGCAACGGCAACGCCTTTCTCTTCGAGCGCATCCGCTATCGCGCGGTGGAGGCGGCCGGCCGCGCAGACGGCCGGTGGGCGGACGAGGGGGGCGGTGTCGCGCCGCTGCAGTTCCGTTTCCTGCCGGCGGGAGACAAGGCCCTCAACAAGACGACGGTGGCGGAGCGCGTGGCCGAGTCCGCGGCCGCCGAAATCGCAACGCTGTTGCAGCGTGCGCGGCGCGGCGAAGTGCGTGTCGACGGGCGTCCCTTGAGCGGCGGCGACATCGCCGTGCTGGTCAATACGCACCGCCAGGCCGATCTGGTGAAGGAGGCGCTGGCCGCATTCGGCGTGGCGAGTGTCACCTACGGACAGGACAGCGTTTATCACAGTGCGGAGGCGGAGGAGTACGCCCAAGTGCTCGCGGCCGTGGCCGAACCCTCGCACGAAGGTCTGGTGCGCGCCGCGCTCGCCACCGAGATGCTGGGCTTCACGGCGGAGGACATCGAAGCCCTGAACCGTTCCGACGCCGAGTGGGACGCGACGCTGGAGCGTTTCGTGCACTACCACCGCCTCGCGGTCGAGCACGGCTTCATGTACATGTGGCGCGAGCTGATGCGCCGCGAGGAAGTGCCACAACGCCTGCTCGCGCTGCCCGGCGGCGAGCGGCGCATGACCAATGTGCTGCATCTGGCCGACCTGCTGCACGAGGCCGCCACCGCCGACGGGCTCGATCTGGAAGGGCTGCTGCATCTGCTCGTGCGCGCGCGCACGAGCGCCGTCGGCGATCCCGAAGCGCAGCAGTTGCGGCTCGAATCCGACCAGCATCTGGTGCGCGTGCTTACTGTGCACGCCTCGAAGGGGCTGGAATTCCCGGTCGTCTATTGCCCCTATCTGTGGCACGGCAAGCGGTACGCGGCGGACGCGGAGCGTCTGGTCTTCCATCGCGACGGCCGGGTCTGCGTCGACTTCGGTTCGGAAGCGATGGACGAACACCGCGCGCTGGCGATGCGCGAGGAGTGGGGCGAGCGCCTGCGTCTGGCGTATGTGGCGCTCACGCGTGCCAAGTACCGCTGCGTCGTCTATTGGGGCGACGTGCGTGACGCTTGCTATTCGGCGCTCGCCTGGCTGTTGTACGGCGATGCGCGCGAAACCGCGCAGGATTTCGTCGAACGCTTCCGCAAGCTCAAAAGCGCGGACCTGCTGGCGCCGCTGCAGGCGCTGGCCGAACGCAGCGAAGGCGCGCTGTCCGTCACGGTGCTGGGAGAGACGGCCGAAGAGGCGGAACCGCTTGAACGCGAAAATCCGACCGCGGGCACGGTTGAGGCACGTGCGTTCAGCGGCGCGGTGCCCGCGCCCTGGCGGGTGTCGAGCTTTTCCGGTCTGGTGTCGCGCGAGGAACGCGAGTCGCCCGATTACGACGCCTCGACGGTGGTGCGCCGCCTGGCCGCACCCGACGGTGTGCGCGAGGACATGTTCGGCCTGCCCGGCGGGGTGCGCACCGGCACGCTGATCCACGCCCTGTTCGAACGCATCGATTTCCGCTCCGCCGCGGGGCCGGAAGTGGAGGCCCTCGTGGCGCGCACCTTGCGCGAGCATGCCTACGACCCGCGCTGGCAACCGGCGCTCGTGCGCATGCTGGCCGACGTGGTGGCGACGCCGCTCGACGCGAACGGCCTGCGGCTGGAACGCATCGCGCCGCAACAGCGGCTGGCGGAAATGGCGTTCGTATTCCCCGTGGGACAGATCTCCATCGCCGCGTTACGCGAGGCTTGCGAATCGCTGCGTGAAACCGGTTCCCGTCTGCCCGATGCGGTCGGCCGTCTGGTGCTCGCGCCCGCGCGCGGCTTCGTGAAGGGTTACGTCGACCTGGTGTTCGAGTTCGAAGGTCGTTACTACATCGCCGACTACAAATCCAACTGGCTCGGCGAGCGTTACGAGGACTATGCGCTGCCGCAGCTTGCCGCGGCGATGAGCGAATCCTTCTACGACCTGCAGTACCTGCTCTACACCGTGGCGCTGCACCGTTATCTCGAGTTGCGTCTGCCGGATTACGACTACGAGCGCCATTTCGGCGGCGTGTACTACCTGTTCGTGCGCGGCATGAAGCCCGAGCGCGGTCCTGCAAGCGGGGTGTATGCGACGCGCCCGGCACGCGCGCTCGTGGAGCGGCTCGACGCACTGTTCACGCGTGAGGCGGGATGCGTATGAGCGCACGCACGACGGCCGACATCGAAGCACTGTTGCGCGCCTTGCGTGCGAGCGGGACCGCAGACGAGCTCGACGTGCATTTCGCCGCATTCATCTGCCGCACGAGCGGTGCGCCTTCGCCCGCGCTGGCGCTGGCGGCGGTGCTCGCCAGCCACGCCACGCGCGAAGGCCATGTGTGCGTGGATCTCGCGCGCGTAGCGGGCGAGGTGGTGGGCGAATCGGGCATCGAGGCGCCCCCCTTGTCGCAGTGGCTCAGGGTCCTCACGCGTTGCGATGCGATCGGCGGGCCGGGCGCGCACAAACCGCTGATCCTCGAAGGCACGCGGCTCTATCTGTACCGTTATTGGCGTTACGAATGCGAGGTTGCCGAGGCGCTGCTTGCGCGCGCGACGCGGGCGGCGCCCGAGGTGAACGAAGCCGCCGTGCGCGACGCCCTGTCACGCTGGTTCCCGCAGCAGCAGGAGGAGGTGGACTGGCAGAAAGTGGCGGCGGCGCTCGCGGTGACGCGTGCGCTCGCGGTGATCTCCGGCGGACCGGGCACGGGCAAGACCACCACCGTGATGCGCGCGCTCGCCATCCTCGCCGAAGTCTCGCCGCGGCCCTTGCGCATGGCGCTCGCCGCGCCCACGGGCAAGGCGGCCGCGCGTCTGCAGGAGGCTTTGCGCGCGGCGCGTGCCGCACTGGATCTGCCGCCGCACATCGACGCGCAGTTGCCGCGGGAGGCGGCGACGCTGCATCGGCTGCTTGGCGCGGTGCCGGGCAGCACGCGCTTCCGCCATCACCGAGAGCATCCGCTGCCGCTCGATGTGCTGGTGGTGGACGAAGCCTCGATGATCGACCTCGCGCTCATGGCCAAGCTGCTCGACGCGCTGCCGCCGCATGCGCGGCTGATCGTGCTGGGCGACAAGGACCAGCTCGCTTCGGTGGAGGCGGGCGCCGTGCTGCACAGCCTGTGCGCCGGTCCCGACGCCTGCAGTCCGGCCGCGGCCGAAAGGCTGTGCACGCTGACGGGCTACGAAATGCCGAACGTCGCGGACGTGCCGCCGCTCGCCGATGCAATCGCTTTCCTGCGGCGTCGTTATCGTTTCGCGGCCGACAGCGCGATTGCCGCCCTGGCCGATGCGGCACGCGACCAGCGGGTCGACGCGGCGCTCGGCGTGCTCGCAAACGCCGACGGCGACGAGGCGCAGTGGTATGCGGATGCGGATTACGGCTCGATGGTCGTCGCGCTCGCCGACCGCTACGAAGAACTGCTGCGCGCGGCGCAGGCCGGCGCAACGCCGGAAAATCTGTACGCCATGCTGCGCCGGCAGGGCGTGCTGTGCGCCCATCGCACCGGTCCCTACGGTGCGGAAACGCTCAACCGTGCCATCGAGAGCGAGCTGCGCCGGCGGGGCGCGATCCTGGAACCCGGCTCCTGGTTCCCGGGACGTCCGGTCATGGTCCGCCGCAACGACTATGCTGCACGACTGTACAACGGCGATCTCGGTATCGTTTGCGCCGACGCCGACGGGCGGCTCGGCGTCTATTTTCCCGACGCCAGCGGCGAGCTGCGCCGCTTCCCGCCCGCGCGCCTGCCGGGCTGCGACAGCGCCTTCGCGATGACGGTGCACAAGTCGCAGGGCTCCGAATTCGAGTCGGTGGACTTCGTCCTGCCCGCCCAGCGTTCGCGCATCCTCTCGCGCGAATTGTTCTACACCGCCGTCACCCGCGCGATCCGGCAGGTGCGGATCTGGGGCAGTGCGGACATCGTGCGCGCAAGTCTTACCACGCCGGTCGTGCGCGATTCCGCGCTCGCGGAACGGCTGTGGTTGCGGCCCGGAAAGAAGGTTCCCGTTCAAGCCGCTCTTTTTTAAGCGATTGGCCGCGCGCCGCAGGGCGTGTGGCGCCGATCTTGCTCCGGGCATGGCGCAAAGCCCGGGCGCCGTGACGAGCCGTCCCGTCACAGCGCCCGGTATCGAGGAGAACGCCCATGCCCGCAGTGCTCGATTCCGCCCAGCACGGCACCGTGTTGCCGGCGCCCGCGCAGCAGACCGCCTTGGACCGGTTGATCCGGCTCGCCGTGGAACGCAGCCGCGCGCAGCTTGCGGCACACGGCCAGCACCTGCATGTGGAGGCGATGGCTCCGCAGGTGCGCGTCTTCGGCGATCCGGAGGCGCTGGCCGATGCGCTGGCGCAACTGCTTTGCGCGGCCGCCGCGGCGAACGCCGAACGAGGCGCGCTCACGCTGGCCGTCTCGCAAGTCGGCCTCAACGTCACGCTGTGCGTGCGTGCCGAGGCGCCATCGTCTGCGAGCGTGCCGACCTTCGATCGCGAACCCGGCGATTGGGTTGCGGTCGGGCGCGCACGGGATGCGCGCGACGGCACGCGCGAGTATCGCCTGCTGTTGCCCGTCATGCCGGAAGGATGCGCCGCGGAAGCGCCGCGCGTGTCGATGATCGGCGCTCCCGGACAGTCGGTGTGCCGGGTGCTGGTTGTCGATGACAGTGCCGATGCCGCCGACAGCATCGCCTGTCTGCTCGCCATCCGCGGCCACGAAGTGCAGGTCGCGTACGACGGCCCGAGCGCTTACGAGAAGGCGCGGAACTGGCAACCCGAGGTGGTGGTGCTGGACATCGATCTGCCGGGGATGAAGGGTGACGAGATCGCGGTGTCCTTGCGCAATGTCGCGGGCGAGGCCTGTCCCAAGCTGATCGCGCTGAGCGGTTACGACGCTGACGTCGCGGCGCCGTTCGATCTCTATCTCACCAAACCGGTCGATCCGGCCTTCCTGTTGCAATCGGTCGAACGTTATGCAGCCGGACGAGGGGCGTAATGAGAAAACTCGTTGCGAGATGCGAGACCGAAACGGTGCGCTGCGGCATTGCGCCCGCATGCGCATACGCGCACAATGAATCACGTCTCGTGCGTCTTGCCGTGATGACGCTGGAGGAGCCGCGATGACGCCGAAACAACCGCCGATCGAATCGGCGCGCATCATCGAAAGACCCGACGGGTTTTACTGGTGCGACGAGTCGGGCCTGGAATACGGTCCCTTTCCCACGCTGCGCGAAGCCATGCACGACATGGAGGCGAGCGGCGACGTCGAGTCCGAACCGCCCGAATTCGAATCGCTGGAAGAAGCCGAAGCGGAACTGGGCATCGGCTGGATCGATCCCCTGACGGGCGAGCCCGGCGAAGCCGGTTCGCCGCGGCTGGAAGACCACTGAGCGTCTTGCCCAGCCGGCCGAAATTGCCGATCCTTTTCTTGCCGCCCGATCGCGCCTGCGACGCGCCGCGCATGAGGCGGCGGACGAGCATCGTCGGTACGGTGTCCGCGGCACGTTTCCGCTTTCCCTCTCCTCCTTGAGCGGGAACCGTGCGGCGGCGCCGTGGCCGCGGCGCTCAGAGCGTGGGCGTCACCGTGCCGGCATAGGTGCGTTCGTAGTCTTCCTGACAGCGCATGCAGCGTACGGCGGTGGGGTGGACCTTGAGACGGGGGCGCTCGATTTCGTTGCCGCAGTGCACGCAGGTCCCGAAGCTGCCGTCCTTGATGCGTTCGAGCGCGCCTTCGATGCTCTGGAGTTCCTGGACGTCGCGCTGGCCCTCGAGCATGCTGGTGTGCGACAGCAGATCGGCGAGCGCCATGTCGCCTTCCTCGATCAGCGCATCGGCCTGATCGCTGCCCGTCGGCACGCGAGCGGCACGCAATTTCTCACGGACTTCCTCGAGCAGCGTCTTGTACCGCTCGCGCAAGCCGCGTTCGATTTCCTTCAATTCCTTTTCGCTGAGCATGATGATCCCCTAAGCGTCAGGTGAGCGGTCATTGCAAAGCGTAGGCCCGGCATGCGGCTTGAATCTGCTTGCGCAGCCCGCATAATCCAGACCACGGACGGAGGAAAGATGAACAACCACATCGTCGAAACCGGTACCGAGCGCTTCGCCCAGGACGTGCTCGAGGTTTCGCACCAGGTGCCGGTGCTCGTGGACTTCTGGGCGCCGTGGTGCGGGCCTTGCCGCGCGCTCACGCCGGTCCTGGAAAAGCTCGCCGCCGAATATGGTGGCCAATTCGTGCTTGCCAAGATCAATACCGACGAGCATCCCGAGATCGCGATCCAGTACGGGGTGCGCGGCATTCCCAACGTCAAGGCCTTCGTCGACGGCCAGATGGTCGGGGAGTTTACGGGGGCGCTGCCCGAATCGGGCGTGCGGCAGTTCCTCGAACGCGTGCTGCCGGGGCCGAGCGAACGCGAGCGCCGCGCGGCGCAGGCCCATATCGCCGCCGGCGAGTTCGAGGCGGCCGAGACGCGGCTGCGCGAAGCGCTGCGCCTGGACGAGCGCAACGACCGCGCGCGCATCGATCTGGCCGAGCTGCTGGTGGCTCGCCAGGCCTACGAGGAAGCGGAGCAGCTCATCGGGCAACTGCTGCCCATCAGCCGCGACGCGCGCGTTGAGCAGATCGAGGCCCGCATCGGCGTGTGGCGCAAGAGCCAGTCGCTGCCGCAGACCGGGGAACTCGAGCAGGCGCTCGCCGAGCATCCGGACGACCATGCCGCGCGGCTGCGCTATGCCCAGCGGCTGGTGGTGGAGGGCCAATACGCGCAGGCGCTGGAAGCCTTCCTGCAGGTGGTGCAGGGCGACCGCGGCGAGCTGCGCGAGCAGGCGCGCCAGGGCATGCTGGAGGTTTTCAACCTGGACGCGGCGCCGCGCGCGCTGGTGAGCGACTACCGCCGCAAGCTCGCCATGGCCTTGAACTGAGCCGCAGCCCGCGCCGGCCGGGGCTTTCCATGCTGCGGGCATGCTGGCACAATGCCCGGTCAACTGCCCTGACGGACATCGCCCGGCCGAGGAATCCGCTTAGACATGGGTCGTTAGCGTCGAAGCGTCCGCGAGCTCGTCTCGTCGCCGCATCCCTGCGCGGGACCTGCGTCTGAGGACGCGGTTGCCTCGCCGGTGATGGCCAGGGCCCACTGGAGCGGCGACTAGCATGCCCGGTAATCCTCCGCTGATCCTGACGCTGGATTCGCACGGCGTTCCGCACCGCTGGGTGACTTGGCAGCAGGCGTGCTTCTATTACGCCAAGAACCTGGTGGCATGGACGCTCGGCGACGTGGCCTTCACGGTCTATGGAGGCATCTCCCGCCTGACCGGCGAACGCTCCCGCATCACCGGCCACTCCATCATCGCCATCAAGGGCAAGGCGATGGCGAGCAAATCCTTCAACCAGGTGCCGCCGCTCAACAACCGCGAGCTGTTCCGGCGTGATCGCTACATCTGCGCCTACTGTGGCGGCGAATTCAGCTTCATGCGCCTGACGCGCGACCACATCAAGCCGGTCTCGCGCGGCGGCACCGACACCTGGATGAACGTCGTCACCGCCTGCCGGCATTGCAACGGCCTGAAGCGCAACCGCACGCCCGAAGAGGCGGGCATCGAGCTCAAGTACGCCCCCTACGTGCCCAACAAGGCCGAATACCTCATCCTCAGCAACCGCAAGATCCTGGCCGACCAGATGGAGTTCCTGATCCAGCACGTGTCGGCCAACAGCCGCGTGTTCGAGCTCGTCGCGCGGCGCGACAAGGAAGAGCTGCTGGCGGCCTGAGCGCCGCGCCGTTCTCCGCCATACCGGATATCGCCGTAGCGGTCGTCCCGAACGCGCCTGGCGTGCCGGCGCGCGGCGCCGTGCCGGCCTATTGGGAGGAGGCGCAGCGTTTTCTCGCCGAGGCCGACCCGGTCATCGCCGCCCTGATCGAGGCCCATCCGCACGAGTGCCTGCGCAGCCGGGGCGACCCGTTCCAGACGCTCATGCGTTCCATCGTCGGGCAGCAGATCTCGCTCAGGGCGGCCGACAGCGTCTGGGCGCGGCTCTGCCAGGCCGCGCCGCCGCGGCCCGAGACCGTGCTCGCGCTCGGCCCCGAACGCCTGCGTGCCTGCGGCCTGTCGCAGCGCAAGACCGAATACATCCTCGATCTCGCCCGCCGCTTCGTCGACGGCGGCCTGCATGTCGGCCGCTGGGCCGGGATGGACGACGAGGCCGTCATCGCCGAACTCATGCGGGTGCGCGGCATCGGCCGCTGGACCGCGGAAATGTTCCTCATGTTCAACCTGTTGCGGCCGGACGTGCTGCCCGTGGACGATCTCGGCCTGCGCCGTGCGGTGGGGCTGCTGTACTTCGGCAGCGAAAGCGCCGACATCGCCGCCGTGCGCCATGTGGCGGCGCACTGGGCGCCGTGGCGTTCGGTCGCGACCTGGTATCTGTGGCGCGCCCTGGACCCGGTGCCGGTGGAGTATTGAAAGGCGAGTCCGTGAGCAGAACGACCGTCGGCCCGGCGCCACTTCGTTATAGAATCCGCGTCCCGATCCACAGCACTGGCCGGCTGTCGGAGGCGCAAGCCTTCACCCTGTGCCGTGCGGCGATATGAAATCGATCTTTCTAGACTTCGAACAACCCGTCGCCGAACTCGAGGCGAAAATCGAGGAACTGCGCTTCGTGCAGGACGACTCGGCGGTCGACATCTCCGAGGAGATCGAGCGCCTGCGCAAGAAGAGCCAGGCCCTCACCAAAGAGATCTACTCCAAGCTGACCCCGTGGCAGACGGCGCAGGTCGCGCGGCATCCGCAGCGGCCCTATACGCTCGACTACATCCGCATGCTGTTCACCGACTTCGAGGAACTGCATGGCGACCGCGCCTTCGCCGACGATCCCTCCATCGTCGGCGGGCTTGCCCGTTTCAACGGTCAGTCGGTGATGGTGATCGGCCACCAGAAGGGCCGCGACACCAAGGAGAAGATCTACCGCAACTTCGGCATGCCGCGCCCCGAGGGCTACCGCAAGGCGCTGCGCCTCATGCGCCTGGCGGAGAAGTTCGGCATCCCGGTGCTGACCTTCGTCGACACGCCCGGCGCCTATCCCGGCATCGGCGCGGAGGAGCGTGGCCAGTCCGAGGCCATCGGCCGCAACCTCTACGTCATGGCCCAGCTCAAGGTGCCGATCGTCAGCACCATCATCGGCGAGGGCGGCTCGGGCGGCGCGCTCGCCATCGCCGTCGGCGACATCGTCATGATGCTGCAATACGCGACCTATTCGGTCATCTCGCCCGAAGGTTGCGCCTCGATCCTGTGGAAGAGCGCCGAGCGCGCGCCCGAAGCGGCCGAGACGCTCGGCATCACCGCCAACCGGCTGAAGACCCTGGGCCTCATCGACCGCATCGTCAACGAACCGCTCGGCGGCGCGCACCGCGATCACGCCGCGGCCGCGCAGAATCTGCGCAAGGCGCTGCAGGACGCGCTGCGCGAACTCGACGACCTCAGCCCCGCCGAGCTGATCGAGCGACGCTGCGCGCGCCTGATGGCCTATGGCAAGTTCAAGGAAAACGGCGGCAAGTGAAACCGTCGTCGCGCGCATCGATGCCGCACTCGCGGCGCATGTTCCGGCCGGTGCGCGCCTGACGCTTGGCCTGTCCGGCGGCATCGATTCGGCGGTGCTGCTGGACGCGCTGGCCGCATTGCGCACCCGCCGCGGCTTCCATCTCGACTGTCTCCACGTCCATCACGGCATCAGCCCCAACGCCGACGCCTGGGCCGCGCACGCCCGCGCGCTCGCCGCCGCCTACGGGCTGGATTGCGCCGTCCGCAAGGTCGATCTTGCGCCGCATCGCGGTCTCGGTCTGGAAGGCGCCGCGCGCGCGGCGCGCTATGCCGTCTATGCGGGCTGCGACTGCGATTTCGTCGTGCTCGCGCACCAGCAGGACGACCAGGCCGAGACGGTGCTGCTTCAACTTGCGCGCGGCGCGGGCGTCGAGGGCCTCGCGGCGATGCCCGTCTGCAGGCCGTTGCGCGCCGGGCAGCGCCGCCCGCGCTTGCTGCGCCCCATGCTCGACGTCTCGCGTGCCGAGGTGGAGGCCTATGCGCGCTCGCGCGGCCTGCGCTGGGTCGAGGACGAAAGCAACGCCGATACGGGCCTGGCGCGCAATCTGGTGCGCCACGAGGTGATGCCGCTGCTGGAACGGATCAATCCGGCCGCGCGGGTGAACATCGCCCGGGCGGCCGCGCACCTGGGCGATGCGGCCGCCTTGCTCGACGCGCTCGCCGATGCCGACCTGGAACGCGCGCAGGCCGGCGAGGCGCTGGACCTCGGGGTCTTGCGCGGCCTGGGCGGCGCGCGCGCGGCGAACGCGCTGCGGCGCTGGCTCGCGCGCGCCGGCATCATCTCGCCCAGCACCGCGGAACTGCGCGAAGCCCTGCGGCAATTGTTCGAGGCGCGCGAGGATGCCGGGCCGCTCGCCGATTTCGGCACGGCGGCTTTGCGGCGCTATCGCGGACGCGCTTTTCTGGTGCCGCACCTGCCCGAACCGCCGCAGGCTTACCAGGCGCGCTGGAACGGCGAGCTTGCCTGGCCTCTGCCGGAGCTCGGCGGCGTGCTGCATTTCGAGCCGGCCGCCGAGGGCGGCCTGGCCGAGCGGCATCTTTCGTCCATGACGGTGCGCCTGCGCGCGGGCGGCGAGCGTTTCCGCACCGATGCACGCCGGCCGCATCGCACGCTCAAACACCTCCTGCAGGAGGCGGCGGTCCCGCCGTGGCAGCGCGAACGGCTGCCCTTGCTCTACGTCGGTGAACGCCTGGCCTGCGTGCCGGGCATCGGTGTGGCGCCCGAATTCCAGGCGGCGCCGGGCGAGCGGGGTGTCCTGCCGCGCTGGCGCCTAGCCCGCGAATAAAGCTGCGGGAAGGGGCCAAAGAAAGGTAAAATCGCGTGCTATTTCAAAGAAGTTCCCCTTCGGCCCGGGCGCGGCCGGCGCGGCGCTTCGTTAAAGGACACTTCGATTCATGCGGGGAGCGGGCGCTCCCCGTCTCATCTCCAAACAAAAAGGAAGCTCCATGGCAGTCGAACGCACTCTGTCGATCATCAAACCCGATGCCGTCGGCAAGAACGTAATCGGGAAGATTTACTCCCGCTTCGAGGAAAACGGCCTCAAGATCGTCGCCGCGAAGATGGTGTGGCTGTCGCGCAAGGAAGCCGAAGGCTTCTACGCCGTGCATCGCGAACGGCCGTTCTTCAAGGATCTGGTGGATTTCATGGTTTCGGGCCCGGTGATGGTGCAGGTGCTGGAAGGCGAGAACGCCATCGCCAAGAACCGCGAGCTGATGGGCGCCACCGATCCGAAGAAGGCGGCGCCGGGCACGATCCGCGCCGATTTCGCCGAGAGCATCGATGCCAACGCCGTGCACGGCTCGGATTCGCCCGAGAACGCCGCGATCGAAATCGCCTACTTCTTCCCCACCAGCGAAATCTATTCGCGCTGATTGTCAAAGGCTCATGCGCCAGAACCTACTCGGCCTCGACGCCGCACAGTTGCAGGACTACTTCGCCGCGCTGGGCGAGAAGCCCTTCCGCGCGCGGCAGGTCATGCGCTGGGTGCATCGCAACGGCGAGGCCGATTTCGCGCGCATGAGCGATCTGGCGAAGAGCCTGCGGCAGAAGCTCGTCGAGTGCGCCGAGATCGCGCAGCCAAAGATGATCCGCGACAGCATCGCCGCCGACGGCACGCGCAAATGGCTGCTCGACGTCGGCAACGGCAACGCGGTGGAGACGGTGTTCATTCCCGAAACCAACCGCGGCACGCTGTGCGTGTCCTCGCAGGCCGGCTGCACCATGGACTGCAAGTTCTGCTCGACCGGCCGCCAGGGCTTCAACCGCAATCTCACCAGCGCGGAGATCATCGGCCAGCTCTGGCACGCCAACCGCGTGCTGGGCGCCACCGCCAGCGGCGAGCGCGTCATCAGCAACGTGGTGCTGATGGGCATGGGCGAGCCGCTGCTCAACCTGGACAACGTCATTCCCGCGCTGCGGCTGATGCTCGACGATCACGCCTACGGCCTGTCGCGCCGGCGCGTGACCGTCTCCACTTCGGGCATCGTGCCCATGATCGACCGCCTGCGCGACGAATGTCCGGTGGCGCTGGCGGTGTCGCTGCACGCGCCGAACGACGAGCTGCGCGACCGGATCATGCCGATCAACCGCAAGTATCCGCTCAAGGAGCTGCTGGCGGCCTGCGTGCGCTACCTCGACCGGGCGCCGCGCGATTTCATCACCTTCGAGTACGTGATGCTCGACGGCGTGAACGACAGCGAGGCGCATGCGCGCGAACTGATCGCGCTGCTCGCCGACGTGCCGAGCAAGATCAACCTGATTCCCTTCAATCCCTTCCCGGATGCGGGCTTCAGGCGCTCGCCGCGTGAGGTGATCCAGCGATTCAGCAACATCCTGAACGAGGCAGGCATCGTGACCACGATCCGCAAGACCCGCGGCGACGACATCGACGCCGCATGCGGCCAACTGGCCGGCAAAGTGCTCGACCGGACCCGGCGCGAGCTGCGCATCGCGAGGGTGTCGGCATGAGAATCGTGCGCGTATCGCTGCTGCTGGGCCTAGTATGGCTCGCCGGCTGTGAGACCGTCCCGTCCGAGGTCGCGCCGGACCAGATCGAGGCGGCGCGGCGGATGCTGGAAGCGGGCGAGACCGTCGTCGCCTTGCCGGCGGATGCGCGCACCCGCGCCAAGGCCCACACCGATCTGGCCGCCGCCTACTACGAACTGGGCAACCTGGCGGTGGCGCTGGAGGAAACCCAGATCGCGCTCAGGGCCGATCCGGGCTACGCGCCGGCCTACAACATCCAGGGCCTGGTGCACATGGATCTGCGCGAGCACGACAAGGCCGAACAAAGTTTCAAGCGCGGCCTGCAGCTCGCACCCCAGGACCCGGATCTCAACCACAACTACGGCTGGTTCCTGTGCCAGACCAACCGCGCCGAGGAGTCGGTGCGGTGGTTCCTGAACGCGGTCAAGAATCCGCTCTACCGCACCCCGGCGCGTTCCTATGCCGCGGCCGGGCGGTGCAGCGAGAAGATCAATCCCAAGGACGCCCAGGAGTTCTACGAGCGCGCCCTGCAGCTCGACCCGCGCAACGCGCCGGCGATGCTCTCGCTCGCGGACCTGCATTACCGTCAGGGCCGGCTGGGCGAAGCGAGCGAACTGCTGACGCGCTATCACAAGCTGGTGCCGGAACCGAGCGCCGAATCGCTGTGGCTCGGGGTGCGCGTCGAGCGCAAGCTCGGCAACCGCGTGGCTGCCGACAGTTACGCTGCGCAGCTGCGGCGCCGCCACGCCGGCTCCCCGCAATACCAGGCGCTGCTGCGCGGACAGTACGAGTAGGACAGCAGATGGAAGAACAACAGGCGGACGGCAACGTGTCCGCAAACGAATACGCAACCGAGACGGTGAACGAAGCCGCTGTCGCCGAAGGACCGGGCCGCGTGCTCGCGGCCGCGCGCGAGCAGCGCGGCATGTCGGTGACAGAGGTCGCCATGCGGCTCAAGTTCGCGCCGCGTCAGATCGAGGCGCTCGAAGCCGACCAATACGACAAGCTGCCGGGACGGGCCATCGTGCGGGGCATGGTGCGCAACTACGCGCGCCTGCTCGAAATCGACGCCGACCCGCTGGTCGCCGAGCTGGAACGGCGGCTGCAGCCCGGTCCCAACACCGTGCAGCCGGTGGACATGCGCATCCCGATCAAGGAGAGCCGCAAGGAAGGCCGGGCGCTGCTCGTCATGTCGGTCATCGTGCTGCTCGCGGTGGTCGGCTTCGCGCTCGACTGGTACCTGAGCGACCGCGGGGGCGAGGCGGCCAGGGCCGTGCCGCAGGCCGAGGAACAGGCGCCTGCGGCGCAGGCGCAGCCTGCCGAAGCGCCGGCTGGACAGGCCGATGAGGCCGAGCCTGCCGTGCAGGCGCCCGAAGACGCGCCCGCGCCGGCGGCCGAACCGGTCGCCGCCGTCGCGGCGGACACCGCTGCGGTGCGGCTGGTCAGCACCGAGAGCCGGACGGCGTTGCCCGCTGCGCCGGAGCCTGCGGCGGAAGCCGCGCCGCCCGTGCCGGACGCCGACCAGCCCCTGCGCATGCGCTTCAGCGACGAAGTCTGGGTCGAGGTCAAGGACGGCCAGGGCCGCATCCTCGCCTCGCGGCTGGCGCCGGCCGGCAGCACCCTGGCCCTGGACGGCACGGCACCCTTTTCGCTCGTGCTCGGCAAGGCCGAAGCGGTCGCGCTGGAATACAAAGGTCAGCCGGTGGATCTCGCCCCTTACGCACGCGCCGGGGTGGCGCGTCTCACGCTGGAATGAGCGATGGCGATCCCGCGCCGTTCTTCCCGTAAAGTCCGGATCGCTCACGTCGCGGTCGGCGGCGACGCGCCCATCGTGGTGCAGTCCATGACCAACACCGATACCGCCGACGCCGAGGCGACGGCGCAGCAGGTCCATGCGCTCGCAAAGGCCGGTTCCGAACTGGTGCGCATCACGGTCAACACCGCCGAGGCGGCGGCGCAGGTCGCGCGCATCCGCGAGCGGCTCGACGCCATGGGCTGCGACGTGCCGCTGGTGGGCGACTTCCATTTCAACGGTCACAAGCTGCTGAGCCAGTTCCCCGACTGCGCCCAGGCGCTGGCGAAGTACCGCATCAATCCGGGCAACGTCGGCCGTGGAGCCAAGCGCGACGAACAGTTCGCGACCATGATCGAGCTGGCCTGCAAGTACGAGAAGCCGGTGCGCATCGGCGTGAACTGGGGCAGCCTCGATCAGGATCTGCTGGCGCGCATGATGGACGAGAACGCGCGCCGCGCCGAGCCGCTGCCGGTCGAACAGGTGATGCGCGAAGCGCTCATCACGTCGGCGCTCGACAGCGCAAAACGCGCCGAGGAACTGGGCCTGCCGGGCGACCGTATCGTGCTGTCCTGCAAAGTCAGCGCGGTGCAGGATCTCATCGCCGTGTACCGGGAGCTGGCGCGCCGCTGCGACTATCCCCTGCATCTGGGCCTCACCGAAGCGGGCATGGGCTCCAAGGGCATCGTCGCCTCGACGGCGGCGCTCGCGGTGCTGCTGCAGGAAGGCATCGGCGACACCATCCGCGTCTCGCTCACGCCCGAGCCGGGCGGCGACCGCACCAGGGAAGTGGTGGTGGCGCAGGAGATCTTGCAGACCATGGGGCTGCGTTCCTTCGCGCCGCTGGTGATTTCCTGCCCCGGCTGCGGCCGGACCACCAGCACCTTCTTCCAGGAGCTCGCGGCCAAGATCCAGGCGTTCCTGCGCGCGCAGATGCCGGTGTGGCGGGCGCAGTATCCGGGCGTAGAGAATATGCACGTGGCGGTGATGGGCTGCGTGGTGAACGGCCCGGGCGAATCCAAGCATGCCGACATCGGCATCAGCCTGCCCGGCGCGGGCGAGGTCCCGGTGGCGCCAGTCTACGTGAACGGGCAGAAGACGGTGACGCTCAAAGGCGAGCGCATCGCCGAGGAGTTCCAGGTCATCGTCGAAGAATATGTGCGCACCACCTACGGTCCCGGCGGACCCGGTCGCACGGCATCCGAAACCGAAAAAGTGATCGCGATCCAAGCCGCGCATTGACGGTCGCGACGATAATGCGCCCTTTCGGCGCCCAGACATCCATGAGTCGAACCCTACAAGCTGTACGCGGGATGAACGACATCCTGCCCGATGAGGCCGTATTGTGGGAGCGCTTCGAGGACACGGTCCGGAGCTGGCTCGCCGCCTACGGTTACCGCAACATCCGCACGCCGCTGCTGGAGCACACGGCGCTGTTCCGCCGCGCCATCGGTGAAGCCACCGACATCGTCGAGAAGGAGATGTACAGCTTCGTCGATGAGCTGAACGGCGAGCATCTGACGCTGCGTCCTGAAGGCACGGCCGCGACGGTGCGCGCGGCGGTGGAGCACTCGCTGCTCTACAACGGCCCGCAGCGGCTCTGGTACATGGGCCCGATGTTCCGTCACGAACGGCCGCAGAAGGGCCGCTACCGCCAGTTCCATCAGGTCGGTGTCGAGGCGCTGGGCTACGCCGGTCCCGACATCGACGCCGAGCTCCTGCTCATGTGCGCGCGGCTGTGGGACGACCTCGGTCTGCAGCACGTCGTGCGGCTGCAGCTCAACTCGCTCGGCAGCACTGAGGAGCGCGCGCGCCACCGCGAGGCGCTGGTGGCCTATCTCAAGTCGAGAGAAGCCGAGCTCGACGAGGATTCCAAGCGGCGGCTGCATACCAATCCGCTGCGCGTGCTCGACAGCAAGAATCCGGCGATGCAGCAGCTGATCAATGAAGCGCCGAAGCTGCTCGACTACCTCGGGGAGGAATCGCTCAAGCACTTCGAGGGCGTGCAGCAGGTGCTGAAGGACGCCGGCATTCCCTACGAGATCAATCCGCGGCTGGTGCGCGGTCTCGACTACTACAACCTCACGGTGTTCGAATGGGTCACCGACCGGCTCGGGGCCCAGGGCACGGTCTGCGCGGGCGGCCGTTACGACGGGCTGATCGCGGAGATCGGCGGCAAACCCGCGCCCGCGGCCGGCTTCGCCATGGGGGTGGAGCGGCTGCTCGCGCTGTTGCGCGAATGCAGCGAGAATGCCGCCGAATGGCTGGAGCCCGCGGCCGCCGACGTGTATGTCGTCCACCAGGGCGAGCATGCGCTGCGGATGGCCTTCACCGTCGCAGAAGGGCTGCGCAACTACGGTTTCACCGTGGTGCAGCATTGCGGCGGCGGCAGCTTCAAGTCGCAGATGAAAAAGGCCGACGGCAGCGGCGCGCAGATCGCCCTGATCATCGGCGACGACGAGGTCGCGGCAAGCGAAGTGAGCGTGAAGCCGCTGCGCGAGGAACGCGGCCAGTGGCGCGTGAGCGTCGAACAACTGCCGCAAGCGATCGCCGATCTGCTTTACGGCGCAGGAGGGGAGTGAGCAAGCGCGATGGCATACGATCTCGAAGAACAGGAAAAAATCGAAGAGCTGAAAGCCTGGTGGAGGCGCTGGGGCAACTTCATCATCGTCACCACGACGCTGGCGCTCGTCGTCATCGCCGCCTTGCGCGGCTGGGACGCCTATCAGCAGGCGCAGGCGCGCAAGGCTGGTCTCGCCTACAACCAGGTGCTCGCCGCCGTGCGGGCAGGCGAGGCGCAGAAGGTCCGCGAGCTCGCGGCGCTGGTGCGCGAGGACTACCCGCGCACGGTGTACGCCTCCTTCGCCGCCTTCGCCGCCGCGAAGTTCTATGTCGAGCGCGGTGACCGCGCCGCGGCGCGCGAAGCGCTCGCCTGGGTGGCGGAAAACGGCCGCGGCGAGCTCAAGGCCATCGCGCGCGTGCGCCTGGCGCAGGTGCTGCTCGACGAGCAGGCCTACGACGAAGCGCTGAAAGTGCTCGACGGCGACCATCCCAAGGCCTTCGAAGCGCAATTCGCCGCGGCGCGCGGCGACATCTACGCCGTGCAGGGCAAGCGCGAGGAAGCGCGCCGTGCCTATCAGGCCGCGCTCGCCGCCACGCCGCCGGGCGAGCGTACGCAGCGCGAGCTGCTGCAGTTCAAACTCGACGGACTGGGTGAAGCATGATGCGCCGCCGTTTCGCTTTCCTCCGCGCCGCGCTCGTGCTCGCAATGGCCGGCACGCTGGCCGGCTGCGCGGCCCTCAATCCCTTCAACTGGTTCGGCAGATCGGAAAAGGAACGGCGCGCGCCGCTCACGGAAATCAAGCAATCCCTCAGCGTCCGCACGCTGTGGCAGGCGAGCGTGGGCGACTCGCGCGGCTACCTGCTCGCGCCCGCGGTGGCGGGCGGCAGCGTCTATGCCGCGGCCTACGACGGCACGGTGGTACGCCTGGAAGAGGAGACCGGCAAGCAGATCTGGCGCGTGGACGTCGGCGACGCCATCACCGGCGGCGTGGGCAGCGACGGGGAGCGCGTGGTGGTGGGCACGGCCGAAGGCGAGGTGATCACGCTCGACAACGACGGCCGCCTGCTGTGGCGCGCGCGTGTGTCCAGCGAAGTGCTGAGCCCGCCCGCGGTCGTCGGCGACCGCGTCGTGGTGCGCAGCGCCGACAACCGCATCTTCGCCTTCGATGCGCGCGACGGCAAACGCGAGTGGGTCTATTCGCGCTCCGCGCCGGCGCTGATCGTGCGCGGTCCCTTCGACATGGAGGTGCGCGGCGGTTTCGTGTTCGCCGGCTTCCCCGGCGGCAAGCTGGTCGCGGTGGCGCTCAACAACGGCGGCCTGCGCTGGGAAGGCACGGTGGCACTGCCGCGCGGCACCACCGAACTGGAGCGTGTGGCCGATGTGGTCGGCAAGCCCTGGGTCGGCGACCGTGAAGCCTGCGCCGTCGCCTACCAGGGGCGCATCGCCTGTTTCGATCTACGCAGCGGCAACCTGCTCTGGGCGCGCGACATTTCCTCCAGCGCCGGGCTCGACGTCGGCGACGGCAATGTCTATGTGAGCGAGGACGCCGGCGCCGTGACGGCTTTCAACCGCTCAGGCGCGAGCCTCTGGCGCCAGGACAAGCTCGCCGGGCGCGAACCGAGCGCGCCGCTCGCGCTCGGGCCGGAGATCGTGGTCGGCGACGTCGAAGGCTATGTGCACTGGCTGGCGCGCGAGGACGGCGCCTTCGTCGCCCGCCAGGTCACGGACGGCTCGCCCATCCGCGCCGCGCCGGTGCCCATCGCTGGCGGCTTCCTCGTCCAGACGAGCAAGGGCGGGCTCTATGCGCTGCATGCCGAGTAAGTAGGGGCGCAAGCGGCAGATCGTGAAACCCACCATCGTCCTGGTCGGTCGTCCCAACGTCGGCAAATCGACCTTGTTCAACCGCCTGACGCGTTCGCGCGAGGCGCTCGTGGCCGACGTGCCGGGGCTCACGCGCGACCGTCACTACGGTGACGGCCGCGTCGGCGACCGGCCGTATTTCGTCGTCGATACCGGCGGTCTTGAGCCAGTGGCCAAGGACGGCATCCTGTACGAAATGGCGCGCCAGACCGAGGCTGCCATCGCCGAGGCCGACGCCATCATTTTCCTGGTCGACGGCCGCGACGGCCTCACGCCCCAGGACCGCCGCATCGCCGACATGCTGCGGCGTTACAAGGACCGGGTGTGGCTGGCGGTCAACAAGACCGAGGGCATGAACGCCGCCGTGGTCACGGCCGAGTTCCACGAACTGGGCCTGGGCGAGCCGCATGCGCTGTCCGCTTCCCACGGCGACGGCGTGCGCGCCGTCATGGATGAGGTGCTGGCGGCGCTGCCCAGGGCGGAAGAGGAGGCCGAGCCCGAGGAACAGACGGCGGTCCCGCACATCGCCGTGGTCGGCCGCCCCAACGTCGGCAAGTCGACGCTGATCAACGCGCTGCTCGGCGAGGAGCGCCTCATCGCCTTCGATCAGCCGGGCACCACGCGCGACAGTATCCGCGTGCCCTTCGAGCGCAACGGCAGGCAGTATGTGCTGATCGACACCGCCGGCGTGCGGCGCAAGGGCAGGGTGTTCGAGGCGATCGAGAAGTTCTCGGTGGTGAAGACCCTGCAGGCGGTGGAACAGGCCAACGTCTGCATCCTGGTGCTCGACGCCCGGCAGGAGATCGCCGATCAGGACGCCCATCTCGCCGGCTACATCGTCGAGCAGGGGCGCGCGCTGGTGGTGGCGGTGAACAAGTGGGACGGCCTGGACGACTATCAGCGCGAGCAGATCAAGCAGCAGCTCGAACGCAAGCTGGGCTTCCTCGGCTTCGCGCGCACCCATTTCGTCTCGGCGCTGGAAGGCAAGGGCCTGGGTGCGGTGCTTGCTTCCGTCGACGAAGCGTACCAGTCGGCCATGGCCAAACTGCCGACGCCCAAGCTGACGCGGGTGATGATGGATGCGGTGGCCAAGCAGCCCCCGCCGCGCAAGGGATTGTCGAGGCCGAAGCTGCGCTACGCCCATCAGGGGGGCAGCAATCCGCCCGTGATCGTGATCCACGGCACCGCGCTGGACCATGTGCCGGAGAGCTACCGGCGGTATCTGGAATCGACCTTCCGCCGGCATTTCGGCCTGCGGGGCACGCCGCTGCGCGTGGAATTCCGTACTGCGAGAAACCCTTATGTCGAAAAGGGGACTAAACGTAAATTAAGCCGCTAAACGGCCGGGTGCATGGCGCACCCCCCCGAAATCCATTACATTAGACGCTCAAAAACATAACGCTTCCGGAGCGAGAACATGAGCAATAAAGGGCAAATGTTACAAGACCCGTTCCTCAACACTCTGCGTAAGGAGCACATTCCCGTTTCGATCTATCTGGTCAACGGTATCAAGCTCCAAGGCCAGGTCGAGTCCTTCGACCAGTACGTCGTGTTGCTGAAGAACACGGTTACGCAGATGGTTTACAAGCACGCCATTTCCACGGTGGTGCCCTCGCGTCCGGTCAATCTGAGCGTCGATCACGGCGAATAGCGGATGCTGGATTTTTCGCCACGCGATTCGAGCGTGGCCAACGCCTCCAAGGCGCTACTGGTCGCACTGGACTTCGGCGCCCCGGGTTACGCAGAGAGCAAGTCCGAGCTTCGTCTGTTGGTCGGCAGCGCCGGCCTGGAAGTGTGCGGCATGGTCGAAGGCCGCCGCGGCCGTCCCGATCCGGCCTATTTCGTCGGCTCCGGCAAGATCGAGGAGATCGACCGCCTGCGCAAGGACACCGGCGCCGGCACAGTGGTTTTCAACCACCAGCTCTCGCCCGCGCAGCAGCGCAACCTCGAGCGCGCCTTGCAGTGCCGCATCGTCGACCGTACCGAACTCATCCTGTTCATTTTTGCGCAGCGCGCCAAGAGCCACGAGGGCAAGGTCCAGGTGGAGCTGGCGCAGCTCGAGCACCTGGCCACCCGCCTGGTGCGCGGCTGGACCCACCTGGAACGGCAGCGCGGCGGTATCGGCCTGCGCGGCGGTCCCGGCGAGACGCAGCTCGAGGTCGACCGCCGCCTGATCGCCGACCGGGTCAAGAAGCTCAAGGCGCAGCTCGTCAAACTGCAGCGCCAGCGCGACGTGCAGCGCCGTGCGCGCCGGCGCGGACAGGTGACGTCGGTCTCGCTGGTGGGCTACACCAACGCCGGCAAGTCGACGCTCTTCAACGCGCTCACACACGCCGGCGCCTATGCCGCCGACCAGCTCTTCGCGACCCTGGACACCACCACGCGGCGCCTCTACCTGCCCGAAGCCGGTCACCTCACGCTGTCCGACACGGTCGGTTTCATCCGCGAGCTGCCGCACACGCTCGTGGCCGCCTTCCGCGCCACGCTGGAGGAGACCATTCATGCCGACCTACTGCTGCATGTCGTCGATTCCTCCAGCCCCGTGCGCGACGAGCAGATCGAGGAAGTGAACAAGGTGCTGGCCGAGATCGGCGCCGACCACATTCCGCAGATCCTGGTATGGAACAAGATCGACGTCAGCGGGCTGGAGCCGGGAATTGACCGGGACGAGTGTGCTAATATCGCGCGCGTCCGTCTGAGTGCCAGGACGGGCCAGGGCCTCGACCTGTTGCGCGAGGCCCTCACCGAAGCGGCAGCCGCGCGACCGCTCGATGAGGCATCCGCCTCAGTTCAAGCTTCGAATCCCGACAACCCGAGCCAGCGAGCAGCGAACACGCATGTCACTCAATGATCCCCAGTGGGGCCGCAAAGGCCGCGGCGGCGGTGGTGGCGACGACAACAACAACCAGGGGCCTCCCGATCTGGACGAACTGTGGCGCAACTTCAACCAGCGCCTGAGCGCCCTGTTCGGCCGCAAGTCGCCTGAAGGCGGCGGCGCCGGCGGGTCCGGCCAGCCGCCTGTCAGGGCGCAGTTCGGCGGCGGCTTCGGCCTGCTCGTCGCGCTCATCGTCGTCGTCTGGCTCGCCAGCGGCTTCTACACCGTGGACGCCAGCCAGCGCGCGGTCGTGCTCACCTTCGGCGCCTACACCAAGACCACCGATCCGGGCTTGCGCTGGCGCTGGCCGTATCCCATCCAGAGCCACGAACTGGTCAACCTGAGCCAGGTGCGCACCATCGAGGTCGGCTACCGCAACAACGTCAAGAACAAGGTGCTGCGCGAATCGCTCATGCTGACCGACGACGAGAACATCGTCGACATCCAGTTCGCGGTGCAGTACGTCCTCAAGGACCCCGAGGATTACCAGTTCAACATCCGCCAGCCCGACGAGACGGTCATGCAGGTAGCCGAGTCGGCGATGCGCGAGATCGTCGGCAAGTCGAGCATGGACTTCGTGCTCTACGAGGGCCGCGAGCAGATCGCGGTCACGGCGCAGTCGCTGATGCAGGACATCCTCGACCGCTACGGCACTGGCATCACCATCAGCAAGGTGACGCTGCAGAACGCCCAGCCGCCGGAGCAGGTCCAGGCCGCCTTCGACGACGCGGTGAAGGCCAAGCAGGACCTCGAGCGCCAGAAGAACGAAGGCCAAGCCTACTACAACGACGTGGTGCCGAAGGCCCGCGGTACCGCCTCGCGCCTGCTCGAGGAAGCCGAGGGCTACCGCCAGCGCGTAGTGGCGAACGCCGAGGGCGAGACGGCCCGCTTCAGCCAGATCCTGGCCGAATACCAGAAGGCGCCGGCGGTGACGCGCGAGCGCATGTACCTGGACGCCATGCAGGAGATCTTCAGCAACACCACCAAGGTGATGGTCGACCTGCGCCAGAACAGCAACCTGCTGTTCCTGCCGCTCGACAAGCTGATGCAGATGTCCTCGGCCGAGATCACCGGACTTGCGGCGCCCAAGCCGCAGCCTTCCGAAACCGCCACGTCCGCGCCGGAAACGAATGCCCGCGCGCGTGACTCGTTGCTGGGCCGCGAACGCGGTTCACGGCCCTGAGGAGGAGCGCCCGATGAGAAACGCATTGGGAATCGTCGTCGGCGTGCTGCTGGTGCTGATCGTGCTCGTCTCCTCCACCATGTACACGGTGGACCAGCGGCAGACGGCGATCGTGCTGCAGCTGGGCGAGATCCGCGACGTGGTGGAAGAGCCCGGCCTGCACTTCAAGCTGCCGCTGGTGCAGAACGTGCGCTACTTCGACAAGCGCGTGCTCACGCTCGACACGCCGGATGCCGAGCGCTACATCACCTCCGAGAAGAAGAACGTGCTGGTCGATTCCTTCGTGAAGTGGCGCATCGCCGACGTCAAGCAGTACTACATCTCGGTCGCCGGCGACGAGGTGCGCGCCACCACGCGCCTGGCGCAGACGGTCAACGCCGCCCTGCGCGAGGAGTTCGGCAAGCGCACCGTGCCGGAGGTGGTCTCCGGCGAGCGCGACAAGATCATGGACATCGTGCGCGAGAAAGTGCAGGACGACGCCGCCCGCATCGGCGTGAAGGTGGTGGACGTGCGGCTCAAGCGCGTGGAACTGCCCGCCGAGGTGAGCGAGGCCGTGTACCGGCGCATGGAGGCCGAACGCCGCGCCGTGGCCGCCGAGCTGCGTTCGCAGGGCTTCTCGGAAGCCGAGAAGATCCGCGCCGAAGCCGATCGCGACCGCGAAGTCATCATCGCCAACGCCTACAAGAAGGCGCAGGCGATCAAGGGTGAGGGGGATGCCAGGGCGGCGGCGATCTACGCCAAGGCCTTCGGCCAGAATCCGGAGTTCTACGCCTTCTGGCGCAGCCTCGACGCCTATCGCAACAGCTTTGCCGATCGCAGCGACGTGCTGGTGCTCGACCCGAGTTCGGAGTTCTTCCGCTACTTCAAGAAACCGGAGCGCGGCGCCGCCGCCAAATAACGTAAATGGGTGAGTCTCTCGCGACCGCGATCGCGCTGGTGCTGGTGATCGAGGGTATCCTGCCGTTCCTGATGCCCGCGCTGTGGCGGGAGATGTTCCGTCGCATCATCGAACACAGTGACGGACAGATCCGGTTCTTCGGCCTTACATCGATGCTGCTCGGTGTGCTGCTGTTGTGGTTCGTCGGCCCCTAGCGCGCGGGAGGCGTTGCGATGCGCACCTGGCTGCTGCCCGAATACGTTGAAGACATCCTGCCGAACGAGGCGCTCGGCATCGAGCGGCTGCGCACGCGCCTGCTGGAGCTGTTCCGCGTGCACGGCTACGAGCTGGTGATTCCCCCGCTGCTGGAATACACCGACTCGCTGCTCACCGGCACCGGCAGCGACCTCGACCTGCGCACCTTCAAGCTCGTCGATCAGCTCTCCGGCCGCATGATGGGCGTGCGGGCCGACATGACGCCGCAGGTGGCGCGCATCGACGCACATCTGCTCAACCGCAAGGGCGTGGTGCGGCTGTGCTACTGCGGCACCGTGCTGCACACCCGGCCGCGCAGCTTCACCGCCACGCGCGAGCCCATGCAGCTCGGCGCGGAGATCTACGGCCATGCCGGCATCGAGGCCGACATCGAAATCCAGCGGCTGCTGCGCGCGGCGCTCGCGGCCTGCGGACTGGGCGACGCGCGGCTGGACGTTTCGCACGTGGGCGTGTTCGAGGCGCTCGCCAAGCACGCCGGCGTGGACGAAAAACTGGAAGCCGAACTGCTGGAGGCGGTGCGCGCCAAGGACCGGCCGCGGCTGCGCGCCCTGGTCGAACGGCTCGAGCCGCGCTCGCGCGAGGCTTTCCTGCTGCTGCCCGAGCTCTACGGCGGCCGGGAGGTGCTGGAGCGTGCGCGCAACGCGCTGCCGGCCTATCCTGAATTGCGCGCCGCGCTGGACGACCTCGAAGCGGTGTTGAACGCCAACGGCGGGCCGATGGGCATCGATCTCGCGGACTTGCGGGGTTACCACTATCACAGCGGGATCGTGTTCGCGGCCTATCATGGCGGTCTGGCCAATGCCATCGCGCTGGGCGGCCGCTACGATGAAGTGGGCAAGGCCTTCGGCCGCGCGCGGCCGGCGACCGGTTTTTCGCTCGACCTGCGCGAATGGGTGCGGCTGGCGCCGGAGGCGCCGCCCGCCAAGGCCATCCTCGCGCCGTATTCGGACGATGCGAAACTGCGCGAACGCATCGACGCGCTGCGGGCGGCGGGCGAGGTGGTGATCGTCGAACTGCCCGGCCACGAGCAGACGCGCGCTGAACTGGGCTGCGACCGGCAGCTCGTGTTGAAGAACGGCAACTGGGAGATTGTGAGCCTCTGACCGCGCGGGCGGTCCGGCTTCGGAAGAGCATGGCAAAGAACGTCGTCGTAGTGGGCACCCAGTGGGGTGACGAAGGCAAGGGCAAGATCGTCGACTGGCTGACCGATCATGCCGCGGGCGTGGTGCGTTTCCAGGGTGGCCACAACGCGGGCCACACGCTGGTGATCGAAGGGCGCAAGACCATCTTGCGGCTCATCCCCTCGGGCATCCTGCGCGAAGGGGTGAACTGCTACATCGGCAACGGCGTGGTGCTGTCGCCCACGGCGCTCTTCCAGGAGATCGACGAGCTGCAGGCGCTCGGCGTGGAAGTGGAGTCGCGGCTGCACATCAGCGAAGCGACCACGCTGATCCTGCCTTATCACGTCGCCGTCGACCAGGCGCGCGAAGCGGCCAAGGGCGCCGACAAGATCGGCACCACCGGGCGCGGCATCGGCCCGGCCTACGAGGACAAGGTCGCGCGCCGCGCCATCCGCCTGCAGGACCTCTTCCAGCCCAAGCGCTTCGCCGAGAAGCTGCGCGAAGTGCTGGACTATCACAACTTCGTCCTGACGCACTGGCTCAAGGCCCAGGCGGTGGACTACGACAAGGTGCACGACGAGACGCTCGCCTTCGCGCCGCGGCTCGAGAAGATGCTCGCCGACGTGCCGCGCGCGCTGCGCGACGCCAACGCCGCCGGCAAGAACCTGCTGTTCGAGGGCGCGCAAGGGACGCTGCTAGACGTGGACCACGGCACCTATCCCTTCGTCACCTCGAGCAACACCGTCGCCGGCGCCGCCTGCGCCGGTGCCGGCATCGGTCCGCAGCACCTGCACTACATCCTCGGCATCACCAAGGCCTACACCACCCGCGTGGGCTCCGGCCCGTTCCCGACCGAGCTGGACGACGCGATCGGCGAGGGCCTGCGCCAGCGCGGCAACGAATTCGGTTCCGTCACCGGCCGGCCGCGCCGCTGCGGCTGGTTCGACGCCGCGGCGCTCAAGCGCTCGGCGCAGATCAACGGCCTGTCGGGCCTGTGCCTCACCAAGCTCGACGTGCTCGACGGCATGCCGGAGCTCAAGCTCTGCGTGGGCTACGACATCGACGGCGAGCGTACCGACATGCTGCCGCCCGGCGCCGACGACTGCGCGCGCTGCAAACCGGTGTACGAGACGCTGCCGGGCTGGCAGGAAAGCACGGTCGGCATCAAGCGCCTGGAAGACCTGCCGCGCAACGCGCGCGCCTACCTGGACCGCGTCGAGGAGGTCTGCGGGGTGCCGATCGACATCATCTCCACCGGACCCGACCGCGCCGAGACCATTGTCCGCCGCCATCCTTTCCTCTGACATGGCCGAGGACCTGTTCGTGGCCTGGTCCGACTACCATCGGACCATCGAACGGCTGGCGGGCCTCGTCTACGATTCGGACTGGCGCTTCGACCACGTCGTCGCCATCGGCCGCAGCGGCCTGCACATCGGCGACCTGTTGTCGCGCCTCTATCGCGTCCCGTTGTCGGTGTTGCAGGCCCGCTCCGGCGACGGCCGCGTCAGCCTGTCGGAACTGGCGACCCTGGACGGCCCGCCCGGCGGACGCGTGCTGCTGGTGGACGACCTGGTCCGCTCGGGCGCGACATTGGCTAGCGCATGCCGTAAGCTGGAACCGCAATGCGCGGAGCTGCGCACCGCCGCGCTGTGGGTGCGAGAAGGGGCCGCGTTCCGGCCTCACTACTATGTCGCGGAACTTGCCGACGGCTGCCGGCTGCACCGCCCGGCCGAGCCCTACGATCTGAGCAATATAGAGGAAGTGGCGCGCAGAAGGCGCGCCGACGGTTGAGGCCCGGCGCTGCGGTACCCCAAAACGAAAAACGCGCGACAGGCGTCGCGCGTTGCGGAGAAAGCTGGTGCCGAGAAGAGGACTCGAACCTCCACACCCTTGCGGGCGCTAGGACCTGAACCTAGTGCGTCTACCAATTCCGCCATCTCGGCAAGAGGCTGCGCATTTTAGAGCAAACGGACGACGGATTCAATGAGATCGCGAACCAAGAAAAAGATCAGCGAGCGCAGGCTGAAAGACCCCTACTACGAGCGCGAGGCCGCGCGCTACCCCGAGCCGCTGCCCAGCCGGGAGTACATCCTCCAGGTGCTGGACGAGGAGGGCGTGCCGGTCGATGAGAAGCGCCTGGCGAAGCTGCTCGACATCACACCGGGCGAGCGCGAGGCCTTCGCCCGCCGCATCGCGGCCATGGAGCGCGACGGCCAGTTGCTGCGCAACCGCAAGAACCAGCTTCTGGTGGCGCAGAAGCTCGATCTCGTGGCCGGCCGCGTGGAGGGCCATCCGGACGGCTACGGCTTCGTCATCCCGGACGACGGCGGCGAGGATCTCTTCCTCAGCCCCGCCCAGATGCAGCAGGTCATGCACGGCGATCGCGTCATGGTGCGGCCAGGGCTCGCGGACCGGCGCGGCCGGCGCGAAGCGACCATCGTCGAAGTGCTCGAACGCGCGCAGCACCGCGTGGTCGGGCGCCTGATGAAGGAGCGCGGCATCTGGTTCGTCGTCCCCGCCGACAAGCGCATCGCGCACGACATCCTCATCGAACCCGCGGGCCGCGCCAACGCCAAGCCGGGCCAGATCGTCACCGCCGAACTCATCGTGCAGCCCGGCCGCTACGCGCAGCCCATCGCGCGCATCGTCGAGGTGCTGGGCAACTTCGACGATCCGGGCATGGAGATCGAGATCGCGCTGCGCAAGCACGACCTGCCCTTCGAGTTCTCCAAGGAAGCGCAACGCCAGGCGGCGAAGCTGCCCGATGCCGTGCGCAAGCGCGATCTGGGAGGCCGCGTCGATCTGCGCCATCTGCCTTTCGTCACCATCGACGGCGAGACCGCCAAGGACTTCGACGACGCGGTCTACTGCGAGCAGCAGGGCAAGGGTTTCAGGCTCTACGTGGCGATCGCCGACGTCAGCCACTACGTGCGGCACGGCGACGCGCTCGACCGCGACGCGCGCGATCGCGGCAACTCGGTGTACTTCCCGCGCCGCGTGATTCCCATGCTGCCGGAGAAGCTCTCGAACGGCCTGTGTTCGCTCAACCCGGACGTGGACCGCCTGGCGATGGTCTGCGAAGTGGTAGTGAACGCGCGCGGCGATCTTGGTCCCTACAAGTTCTATCCCGCGGTGATCCGCTCCAAGGCGCGGCTCACCTACACGCGCGTGGCGAAACTGCTCTACGGCCTGAAGGCGGACGTCGAGCCGGTGCCCGAGGCGCTGGTGCCGCATCTGCGCGCGCTCGACGGCGTGTTCCGTGCGCTGCTGCACGCTCGCGGCAAGCGCGGCGCCATCGACTTCGAAACCGTCGAGACGCAGATCATTTTCGACGAGCGCGGCAAGATCGCGCGCATCGAGCCGGTGGAGCGCAACGACGCCCACCGCCTGATCGAGGAATGCATGCTCGCGGCCAACGTGTGCGCGTCCGATTTCCTCGCCCGGCACGAGCATCCGGCGCTCTACCGCGTGCACGAAGGGCCGACACCGGAAAAGCTCGAACGCACGCGCGAATTCCTCAAGAGCTTCGGGCTGCAACTGGGCGGCGGCGACCGTCCCACGGCCAAGCATTACGCCAAGCTGCTGGAGAGCATCAAAGGGCGGCCGGACATCCAGCTCCTGCAGACCGTGCTGCTGCGCTCGCTGCAGCAGGCGGTGTACAGCCCCGACAACGAAGGCCACTTCGGCCTCGCCTACGAGGCCTATACGCATTTCACCTCGCCCATCCGCCGTTATCCGGATCTGCTCATCCACCGCGCCATCAAGGCGGTGCTGCGCGGCGAGCGCTATTCCCCCGGCGACTGGCACGAGCTCGGCGCGCATTGCTCCATGACCGAGCGGCGCGCCGACGAGGCGACGCGCGACGTGGTGAACTGGCTCAAGGCCTACTACATGCGCGACAAGGTCGGGGAGGAGTTCGAGGGCAGCATCAGCGCGGTGACGAGCTTCGGCATCTTCGTCGCGCTCGACGACATCTACATCGAGGGCCTGGTGCACGTCTCCGAGCTCGGCAACGACTACTTCCGTTTCGATCAGGCGCTGCAGGAGATGCGCGGCGACCGCACCGGCAAGGTCTTCCGCCTCGCCGACCGCGTGCGCGTGAAGGTGGCGCGCGTCGACCTCGAACAGGCGCGCATCGACTTCGTGCTCGCCGACGAGGAGAAGACGCGCCGGCGCACGCGCAGCCCGGCCATGGCTTAACATCGCCCCATGAGCAAGCTTTCCTTCATCCACGGCTTCCATGCCGTACAGGCGCGGCTGCGCAGCGACGCCGCATCGGTGCGCGAGCTCTACGTCGCCGAAGGGCGCGACGATCCGCGCGTGCGCGATCTCGTCCGGCTCGCCGAAAGCCATGGCATACGCGTCATGCAGGTGCCCATGGCGCGGCTCGACGGCATGGCGCGCGGCGCGCGTCACCAGGGCGTCGTCGCCGGCGTGACGGCGCGGCAGCCGCGCGCCGGCCTCGACGATTTCCTCGACCAGTTGCACGAACCGCCGGTGCTGCTGGTGCTCGACGGCGTGACCGATCCGCACAACCTCGGCGCCGCGTTGCGCGTCGCCGACGCCGCCGGCGCGCATGCGGTCATCGCGCCCAAGGATCGCAGCGCCGGCCTGTCCGCGACCGCCATCAAGGTGGCGAGCGGCGCGGCGGACAGCGTGCCTTATTTCGTCGTCACCAATCTCGCCCGCACGCTCGACGAGCTGAAGGAACGCAACATCTGGGTGGTCGGCACGGCCGACGATGCCGAGCACGATCTCTATCAGGTCGACCTTCCCAACGCCATCGCCTGGGTGCTCGGCTCCGAAGGCGAGGGCATGCGCCGGCTCACGCGCGAGCGTTGCGACATGGTCGTGCGCATTCCCATGCTCGGCAAAGTCGAAAGCCTCAACGTCTCGGTCGCCGCGGGCATCTGCCTGTACGAATCCTTGCGGCGCCGGCTCGCCGCCGCCCGCTAGCGGCGCCGCTGTCGGCCGCGCCCGACGACGCGGCGACAGCACGCTTCTTGCACCCTGCGGGGCGCGCCGCGGGCTGACATCCCTTTTGAGGACGATCAATCTCCGCTTCGGCGCAAGCGCTATGTTTGATACCGCTTGCAGACGCAACGCACAGGCGGACGGAACGGTCCGCGCACGAATCGCTCCGTTGGTCCGGCTGCGCAAGCGTGTACAAGCGGTCGATATTCTTGGATTAGGAGCGCAACCATGGCCAATCTCTCGCTGTTCAACCCTTTTCGGCGGCGTGCTGTCGAAACCTTTGACGATCCGTTCGACGAGTTGATCCGGCGCATGTGGCAACCCCTGCAGTGGGAGCCGGAAACCTCCATGGGCATCAAGATCGACGTCGAGGAAGACGACAAGGCCTACACCGTGAAGGCCGAGATGCCCGGCGTAAAGAAGGAGGACATCAAGGTCGAAGTGGACGGCAACCGGGTGACCATCAGCGCCGAGTCGAAGCGTGAAGAAGAGGTGAAGGAAAAAGGACGCGTGGTGCGCAGCGAACGCTACTACGGCACTCTCTATCGCAGCTTTGCGCTCGCGCACGACCTCGACGAGACCAAGGCCTCGGCGAAGTACGTCGACGGCGTGCTGGAACTGACCTTGCCGAAGAAGGCCGATACCAGGACCCGGCAGATCTCCGTCCAGTGACGGCGAATGGAAGCGGCCGGCGCAAGTAATGCGCCGGCTGTGCGTCGGGGCTCCGGTCCAGTATCGGACACCGCAGGCGTTGCCGCATAGGCGGCGACGCCACAACACCCGCCGCGCGCACATGCGCCGCGGCCGTTACGGAAGTATGCGCGGCAAGGTTCACCGTGCATTGCCCCGTTCGAAGCGCTATCGGCGCTTTCTCAGACCTTTTCGACCTCGTTCGGAGGCGCCACCGGGCGCGGCAAGCCCGGGCGGGTTTCCCCATCCCCTTGATTTCCTTGCCTCAGCCTTGCCCGGACGGCTATAATCGCGGGCTTTTCCGGGATGGTCCCGGAAACCTTGCCACACCGCTCGCAGGGCGGGTGGCCATTCAGCCCACAAGGAGTCTGCATGCGTCATTACGAAATCGTATTCATCGTCCATCCGGACCAGAGCGAACAGGTCCCGGCGATGATCGAGCGCTACCGCACCCTGGTGACGGGGCGTGGCGGGAAGATCCATCGTCTCGAGGACTGGGGCCGTCGCCAGCTCGCCTATCCGATCCAGAAAGTGCACAAGGCGCACTACGTGCTCATGAACATCGAATGCGACGGCGAAACGCTCGACGAGCTGGACCACGCCTTCAAATTCAACGATGCGGTGCTGCGCCACCTCATCGTGCGGATGAAACAGGCGGTCACCGCGCCTTCGCCCATGATGAAGGACGAGAAGGCGCGCTCGGTGCTCGAGCCGCAGCAGGCGAAGCCCGCCGAGGAAGCCAAGACCGAGGAAGCGGCCGCTGCGGCCGAACAGCCGGCTGCCGGCGCCTGACGATTGGATCGCGACAACCAGCTGGTACTGACCGGTGTGCTGATCGAGCGCGACGCGCTGCGGCACACGCCCGCGGGAATCCCGGTTCTGGACTTCCGCATCGCCCACGCCTCGACCCAGATCGAGGCGGCCGTACCGAGGCAGGTCGAACTGGAACTGGCCTGCGTGGCGGTGCAGGAGCGGGCGAAGCTCCTGGCAGGCGCGCCGCTCGGCGCGGCGCTCAGACTGAGCGGATTCCTGGCACCCAAGAGCCGGTCGAGCAAGCAGCTGGTGTTGCACGTGCAAAGTATCGAATTCAAGGAAGGAGCCGATCATGGCCACGACATCTAAAGCCCGTAGCGGCAAGAAGGACGCCCGCCGCCGCGACTACAGCCGCGCGCTCTTCAAGCGCCGCAAGTTCTGCCGTTTCACCGCGGAAGGCATCGAGTGGATCGATTACAAGGACGTCGATCTGCTGAAGGACTTCATCAGCGAGGCCGGCAAGATCATCCCCGCGCGCATCACCGGCACCAAGGCGCGCTATCAGCGTCAGTTGAGCACCGCCATCAAGCGCGCGCGCTACCTCGCGCTGCTGCCGTACACCGATCGTCACTGAGAGGAGCGGACACCATGCAAGTCATTCTGCTCGAAAAAGTCGTCAACCTCGGCGGCCTCGGCGACGTGGTGAAGGTGAAGGACGGTTACGCCCGCAACTACCTCATCCCGCAGGGCAAGGCCAAGCGCGCCACGCCCGAGAACCTGGCCGAGTTCGAGAAGCGCCGCGCCGAACTGGAGAAGCAGCAGGCCGAGCAACTGGCCGCCGCCCAGGCCAAGGCCGCGGAACTGGAAGGCCTCACCCTGCAGATCACCCGCAAGGCGGGCGTGGACGGCCGTCTGTTCGGCTCCGTGACCACCTTCGACATCGTCGAAGCCCTGGAAGCCCAAGGCCACAAGGTCGAGCGTTCCGCGGTGCGCATGCCGCAGGGGCCGCTCAAGAGCATCGGCGACCACGAGATCTCCATCGCCCTGCACACCGACGTGGTGGTGAACATCAAGATCTCGGTCCTGGGCGAACACTGACCGACGCAGGTCGCAACGACAAAGGGCCCTTCGGGGCCCTTTTCGTTTTTCGACAAGCGCATAACGCGCTTTTTTCATGTACGCCGCGCACCGCGCGCGCGAATGCGCGATTTTCCAACTAGCGGGTTCGCCGCGGCTTCCTTAAACTCTGCGATCGCGTAATCGCCGCGCCGCAAGTCCCTTGCGGTGCCCCATCGAAAATGGCTCAGATCTCCACGCAAACCGCCGCTGCCGATCCGCAGGTGCTGAACCTGCGTCTGCCGCCGCACTCGATCGAAGCGGAACAGTCCGTGCTCGGTGGATTGCTGCTGGACAACAGCGCCTGGGACCGCATCGGCGACGTCCTGTCGGAAGAGGATTTCTACCGCGACGACCACCGTCGCATCTACCGTCACATCGCCAAGCTGCTGAGCGAAGGCAAGCCCGCCGACGTGGTGACGGTGCACGAGTCCATCGAATCGAGCGAGGACAAGGACAAGACCGGCGGGCTGGCCTACCTCGGCTTGCTCGCCCACAACACCCCGACCGCGCACAACATCCGCCGCTACGCCGAGATCGTGCGCGAGCGGGCGGTGATGCGGCGCCTGGTCGCCGTCGGCACCGAGATCGCCGACAGCGCGCTCAACCCGCAGGGCAAGAGCGTCGGCCAACTGCTCGACGAAGCCGAATCGAAGGTGATGGAAATCGCCGAAAGCGGCGCGCGCGGGCAGCAGGGCTTCGTGCACATGTCGCAGCTCGTGACGCAGGTGATGGAGCGGGTGGACCAGCTCTACAGCCGCGAGAACCCCTCCGACATCACCGGCATCCCCACGGGCTTCGACGATCTCGACCAGATGACCTCGGGCCTGCAGGAAGGCGACCTCATCATCGTCGCCGGCCGTCCCAGCATGGGCAAGACCGCATTCTCGCTCAACATCGGCGAGAACGTGGCGCTCAACACCGGCCTGCCGGTGGCGGTGTTCAGCATGGAAATGAGCGGCGCGCAGCTCGCCGCGCGGATGCTCGGTTCCATCGCCCGCATCGACCAGCACAAGCTGCGCACCGGCCGTCTGTCGGACGAGGACTGGAGCCGCCTCACCACCGCGCTCGGCAAGCTGCACGACGCCAACATCCACATCGACGAGACGCCCGCGCTCACCGCGCTCGAGCTGCGGGCGAGGGCGCGGCGGCTCTACCGGCACTACGGCGGCAAGCTGGGGCTCATCATCATCGACTACCTGCAGCTCATGTCCTCCACCTCGCCGGGCGAGAACCGCGCGACTGAGATTTCCGAGATCTCGCGTTCGCTGAAGGCGCTCGCGAAAGAGCTGCACGTGCCGGTGATCGCGCTGTCGCAGTTGAACCGCAGCCTGGAGCAGCGCCACGACAAGCGTCCCATCATGTCGGACCTGCGCGAATCCGGCGCGATCGAGCAGGACGCCGACCTCATCCTCGCCATCTACCGCGACGAGGTCTACAACCCGCAGTCGGCCGACAAGGGCACGGCCGAGATCCTCATCCTCAAGCAGCGCAACGGCCCCATCGGCAAGGTGAAGACCACCTTCCTCGGCCAATACACGCGGTTTGAAAATTACGCCGATCCCAATCGCTTTTAACTGGGAGCAGCGTAATTTCGGTGAAGGCTGACGTTCACGGCGCGACCACGTTGCCGGCCAGCGCCGCACGGCGCTTCACTGCGCCGTAGTCTGCTGCGCTTCCTGCGATGCCTGAACGCGCGTCACTTTCACCGCATGCGCGCGTTGCGCGCGCACATCCGTGACTTCGAACAGATAGCCGTCGTGGGTGAAGCTGTCGCCGACCAGGGGCGGACGCTGCAGCCGCGCGGCGACGAGTCCCGCGGCGGTGGTGTAGCGCTCGTCTTCGCTTACCAGGCCGCTCGTCTCCAGCACGTTCTCCAGTTGATGGAGACTTGCGCCGCCGTCCACCAGCCATACGCCTTCGCCCTGCGCTTCGATGGCCGGCTTCTCGCCTTCCTCCAGAAAGTCGCCCGCGATCGCTTCCAGGATGTCGAGCGGCGTGATGCAGCCCTGGACGATGCCGTGCTCGTCGCTCACCAGCGCGAGCTGCGCGCCGGCCTGCCGCAGATGCTGGATCGCTTTGAGCGCCGACATGTGCTCGGGCAGGATCATGGGCTCGCGGATGCTTTCCTCCTGGATGCGTCCCGTGTGCACGAGGTCGTAGATCGCGTCCTTGGCGCGCACGAGACCGAGCAGGTTGTCGAGCGAGCCGCGCGCGACCGGATAGCGGCTGTGCGGCCGCGCGCGCAACTGCTGTCGGATGGTTTCGGGGTCGGCGTCGATGTCGATCCAGGCGATCTCCGGACGCGGCGTCATCAGCGAACGCAGCGAACGCTCGGCGAGCGAGAGCACGCCGCGCACCATCTGCCGTTCCTCGGCCGCGAAGGCCGGCGCTTCGCCGGGCAGCACCGCCACGCCTGCAACCGGTTCGGCCTGCAAGGCTTGCGGCCCGGCGAGCAGCCGCAGCACCGCTTCGGCCGTGCGCTGGCGCAAGGGGCGCCTGGCCTGCTGCTTGAGGTAGTTGCGCTGCGCGACCTGGTTCAGCGCCTCGATCATCACCGAGAAGCCGATGGCTGCATAGAGATAGCCCTTCGGGATGTGGAAGCCGAGGCCGTCTGCGACCAGACTCAGACCGATCATGAGCAGGAAGGCGAGACACAGCACCACCACCGTCGGGTGCGCCATGACGAACGTGGTGAGCGGCCCGGAGGCGAACAGCATGACGACGATCGCCACAAACACGGCCAGCATCATGACCGGCAGGTCGTTGACCATGCCGATGGCGGTGATCACCGAGTCGAGCGAGAACACCGCATCCAGCGCGACGATCTGCGCCACGACCACCCACAGGCCCGAATGCACCCTCGTGCCTTCGGCGTGATGCTGCTGCTGGCCTTCCAGCCGCTCGTGCAGCTCGGTAGTTGCCTTGTAGAGCAGGAACAGGCCGCCGCCGAACAGGATCAGATCGCGGCCGGAGATGTCCAGCGGGCCGATGGAGAACAGCGGCCGGGTCAGGCCGGCGAGCCACGAGAGGGCGGCGAGCAGCGCGAGCCGCATGAACAGCGCGAGGGAAAGCCCGACGATGCGCGCCAGTTCGCGCTGCCTGGGCGGCAGCTTCGATGCCAGGATGGCGATGAAGATCAGGTTGTCGATGCCGAGGACAATCTCCAGCACGACCAGCGTCAGCAGGCCGGCCCAGACGGTGGGATCGGTGAAGAGTTCGAGCATTGCCGCCTTTGCCTCGCGAATGCCCCGGACCTGACAAGGATAGCCGCAATCGGCTCCCTATCGCGCGGCCGGTATGCGGTGCGTTCCTAGGAACGATGCGCCGGCCTCGGCTTGCGCCGCACGACGCAAGCCACGGATCGTGCGATCCGTTCAAAAGCTCAAAGCACGTCCGCCGCGTAATCGGCCAGGCGCGAGCGTTCGCCGCGCTGCAGCGTGATGTGGCCCGAGTGCGCCCAGCCCTTGAAGCGGTCCACCACGTAGGTGAGGCCCGAGCTGCCTTCGGTCAGGTAGGGCGTGTCGATCTGCGCGATGTTGCCCAGGCAGACCACCTTCGTGCCGGGGCCGGCTCGGGTGATGAGCGTCTTCATCTGCTTGGGCGTGAGGTTCTGCGCCTCGTCGATGATCAGGAACTTGTTGATGAAGGTGCGGCCGCGCATGAAGTTGAGCGACTTCACCTTGATGCGCGAGCGGATGAGATCGCGCGTGGCGGCGCGGCCCCATTCGCCGGCTTCCTCGTCGGTGGCGTTGAGCACGTCGAGGTTGTCCTCCAGCGCGCCCATCCAGGGCGTCATCTTCTCTTCCTCGGTGCCGGGGAGGAAACCGATGTCCTCGCCCACCGGCACCGTCACGCGCGTCATGATGATCTCGCTGTAGCGCTTCTCTTCCAGCGTCTGCGCGAGACCCGCCGCGAGGGTGAGCAGCGTCTTGCCCGTGCCGGCCTGGCCGAGCAGGGTGACGAAGTCGATGTCGGGGTTCATGAGCGCGTTGAGCGCGAAATTCTGTTCGCGGTTGCGCGCGGTGATGCCCCATACGGCGTTCTTGCTGTGCGAGTAGTCACGCACGGTTTCCAGCACCACGCTGCGGCCGTCGTGCTCCCGCACCCAGGCCTGCAGCGGCTGTTCGCCGTCCTGCCAGACGAACTCGTTGAGCAGCAGCGAGGACACGAGCGGTCCCTGCAGGCGGTAGTAGGTGCGGCCGTCCTTCTTCCAGGACTCCATGTTCCTGCCGTGCGTCTCCCAGAAATCGGGCGGCAGCTCGCGCACGCCGGAGTAGAGGACGTCGGTGTCCTCCAGCACCTTGTCGTTGAAGTAGTCCTCGGCCGCGAGCCCCACCGCGCGCGCCTTGATGCGCATGTTGATGTCCTTGGACACCAGGATCACTTCGCGCGCGCGGTCGCGGTCCTGCAGGTACATCGTCACGCCGATGATGTGGTTGTCGGCCTTGGTGTTCGGCAGGCTCGCGGGCAGGGTGGCGGGGATGGGCTCGGTCTGCAGGAAGAGCCGGCCCGTCGCGGTATCGGCGTCGTGACGCTTGAGCGGAATGCCCTCGCTCAGCGGCACCGTGGCCTTGGAAACGATCTCTTCCAGATAGCGGCTCGCCTGGCGCGCGTTGCGCGCGACCTCGGACACGCCCTTCTTGTTGTTGTCCAGCTCCTCCAGCACCATCATCGGCACGTACACGTCGTGCTCTTCGAAACGGAACAGGCTGGTCGGATCGTGCATCAGCACGTTGGTGTCGAGCACGAAGAGTTTGGTGCGGCTGCTGCGGTCGCGCGATTTTCTTGTGGCCATTTGAGCGGAAGGGGTGGCGGGTTAGAGCGTCTTCACGTAGTCCAGTACGTTCTGTGCATGGCCTGCCGCTTTGACGCCGCGCCACTCCTGCAGAATGGCGCCTTTGCGGTCGAGCAGGAAGGTGCTGCGCTCGATGCCGCGCACCTGCTTGCCGTACATGGTCTTGTTCTTGATCACGTCGAACAGCTTGCAGACTTCCTCGTTCTCGTCGGAGAGCAGCTCGAACGGAAAGCCTTGCTTCGCCTTGAAGTTCTCGTGCGACTTCAGGCTGTCGCGCGAAATGCCGTACACCTCGCAGCCGGCCGCCTTGAACTGGTCGTAGAGGTCGCGGAACTCCTGTCCTTCGGTGGTGCAGCCTGGCGTGTTGTCCTTGGGATAGAAGTAGAGGACGACGTACTTGCTCTTGAGTTTGGACAGTTGGAACGTCTTGCCGCCCGTGCCGGGCAGGCTGAAGTCGGGTACGACGCGATCGGACATGGTACGCAGAGCAATGACTGTCAGTCCGGATTGTTGCGGGATTCCCGGGCCTGCGCAACCCGAAGGACGCGAGGCGTGTGCCTCGCGTCCCGATCGATTCACCGATTCATAGACGGCGCCGCGCCGCGCTCAGGCCGAGCAGGGCCGCACCGAGCAGTGCCAGCGTGCCGGGCTCCGGCACGCTGTTACCGTTGTCACCGCTTTGGAAATTGCCCACCAGGAACAGACTGCCGGGCGGGAGATTGTCGAAGCCCTGGATGTGCGCGCCGAGCTGCCAGCAGCCGCCGAAGGCCGTGGTGGAGGCGCAAGGCGCGTCGAGGAACATCGCCTCGGTGAAATCGCCGTCGTTGTTCGTCATGGTGAAGACGAGCGAGCTGCCGGCATACACGCGATTGGTGTTGCCCGGAATGCTGTTGTGGGCCTCGTAGAGGAAGCCGGTGCCGAAGTTGCCGCCGCCCACGGGGCTCGCCGGCGACACCACCACCCAGGACGTGGGGCTGAAACCGGAGAACGTGTAATTGCCGGGCGCGACGTTGAAATAGAACTCGCCGATGAAGGCCGACGGCTGATCGCTGACGAAACTCACCGTCCAAACCGCCTCGGCGCCCGTGACATCGATGGTGACGTTGATGTCGAAATGGTCGTCGAGCCCCGGGTAGCGCGGATCGAGGTCGAGCGTGCCGGTGATGACGAACGCCGACGCGCTCTGTGCCGCGAGGCCCAGCAGCAATGCGACCGCCCAAACGTAAAGTTTCTTCATAGCAGACGCTCCCTTGCGTTGCGCGACATGCGCGCGGCGTCGATCGCATGAAGTGTGCCCGGTTGTCCAAGTCATTTACCGGGCAACAAAAAGCCGGGCGTCGCGGCAGCCCGACAGCCGATTTGTCAAGGACGCCGACACGCCCGCTGTGACGGCCGTCTGTGTATCGTGCCGGGTTCAGCCGGGGTCGCTATCCGTCCGGGCGAGCGATGCGAACGGTCGCGGCCGGTAGGGTTCGTCCACGCGCCGGGGCAGGGTATAGCCGCTCGCCGGCCGCAGCCGCGCGCGGCGGTCGGGCAGCATCACCCGTTCGGCGGCGCCGTCGAGGTAGGGCTTGCCTTGCAGGGCCATCGGCGCCTCGCGGCCGGGCACCGTGCCGTCTCCCACCAGGCAGCGGGGCAGCTTCGCATGGTCGAGGGATTCGCAGAGCTGCCGCAGGCTGACCAGTTCGCAGCCCAGCGCCCGCCAGCCTTCCAGCAGCCGTTCCAGGTAGGGCAGCCAGGCAAGCCCTTCCCGTTCGGCGCTCAGGCTGAAGACCTGGCCGGTCGCCGGCCCGTACCGCACGAGCTCAAGCAGACGCCCGACGGCGTCGTCCGGCCTCGCGCCCGGCTGGCGCAGCAGTTCGGCGAAAGTGGGCAGGGTGGTCGGCAACTGGGGCACGCCCAGCAGCTCGCCCTCGTACACCGGCAGGAAGGGGTGGGTGCCGCGGGTGTCGGAGGCGTAGCGCAGCCCCAGGCGCTGTTCCAGCCGCCAGGCGTGGCGGTTCATCCGCCAGCCCGGCGCGCCGTGCACGTGCGGCATCTCGCCGAAGAGGTCGCTGAACCGTCCCCAGGCGAGATGCCACTGGGCGGCGGTCCATTCCATATCCGCGCCGGCGGCGTGCCGGCACCAGCCGGCAACGTCCCAGCCGTGCACGCCGATGTCGAAGCCCTCCTCGCGCACCCGCCGCAGGGTCTTGCGGCAGCGCGGGCCGATGCCGGGCGCGGGAAGCAGCGTCCCGTACAGCCTGCCGCGCAGCCCCTGGACGCCGAGCTCGCGCCGCAGCGGCGCATCGAACAGGGCGCGGCCGGCGCGGTCCGGCCCCACGGCGAAGAGGAAAGTGGCGCCGGCGCCGTGGCGCAGCAGGGCGTTGACCAGCCGGGGCACGCCCTCCCGCGTGCCGCGCAGCGTGGCAGCCGTGATGCGCAGGGCGAGCTTCATGGCCGTACGGCGCGAGGGCCGGCGGAACGCGCGAAGAAGGGGCGGGCGGGAACTAGGCGAACAGCAGGGCCGCCGCGACCCGGCGTTCCTCGTCCACCAGGATGTTGTAGGTGCGGCAGGCGGCGTGGAGATCCATCACCTCGAAGCCCACGCGCGCCTGCATCAGCGGCCGCAGGATATCCGGGCGGGGAAAGCGCAAGGCGGGCCCGGTGCCGAGCAGCACCACTTCGGGCCGGCGCTCGATGAGGGCCTGCATGTGCTCGGGCTGCAGCTCCGCCAGGCTGGCGGGCGCCCAGTCGGCCACTTCCTCCGCCGTGACGATCAGGCTGCGCTCGTAGCGGTCCTGGTTGACCTGCACATAGCCCGGACCGTAGGCGGTGATGACGTTGCGGCCGGTGGTGAGGGAACGGTGGAGTTTCAAGGCTGTGTCCGGAAAGTGGCGGCATTATAGCGACTGCGGGCCGGACTGCGGACGGCGCGGAGCGTTTCATTCGAAACCGTATTTGTTCAATTGCCGCCGGAAGTTGGACCGACTACCATTGCTAACTTTTGCACCGCAGCGTAGCAATTAGGCTGCCATCCCCGATTCCATGATCGCCAATCCAGACCGTCTGCTCCGTCCTGCCCTGAAGCCCGTACGCAAATCGGCCAAGCTCGCCAACGTCTGCTACGACATCCGCGGCCCGGTGCTCACCCGAGCGCGGCAGATGGAGGAGGAGGGCCACAAGATCATGAAGCTGAACATCGGCAACCTCGCCCCGTTCGGCTTCGACGCCCCCGAGGAAATGGTCCAGGATGTCATCAAGAACCTGCCCAACGCCTCGGGCTACTCCGACTCCAAGGGGCTGTTCTCGGCGCGCAAGGCGATCATGCAGTACTGCCAGGAGAAGGGCATCCCCGGCGTCACGCTCGATGACATCATCATCGGCAACGGCGTCTCCGAGCTGATCGTCATGGCCATGCAGGGCCTGCTCGACAACGGCGACGAGGTGCTTATCCCCGCGCCGGACTATCCGCTCTGGACCGCCGCCGTGTCGCTCGCCGGCGGCACGCCGCGCCACTACATCTGCGACGAGGGCGCGGGCTGGCTGCCCGATCTGGCCGACATCCGCGCCAAGATCACGCCGCGCACCCGCGCGATCGTCATCATCAACCCGAACAACCCGACCGGGGCGCTTTATCCGGTCGATCTGCTGCAGGAGATCATCGAGATCGCCCGCCAGCACCAGCTCATCGTTTACGCCGACGAGATGTACGACAAGACCGTGTACGACGGTCTTACCCACACCTCGATCGCCTCGCTCGCCGACGACGTGCTGTTCGTGACCTTCAACGGTCTGTCGAAGAACTACCGCGCCTGCGGCTACCGTACCGGCTGGATGGTCATCTCCGGCGCCAAGCATCACGCCTCCGACTACATCGAAGGCCTCAACATCCTCGCCTCGATGCGCCTGTGCGCCAACGTGCCCGGCCAGTACGCCGTGCAGACCGCGCTGGGCGGCTACCAGAGCATCAAGGACCTGGTCGCGCCGGGCGGGCGGCTCGCGCGCCAGCGCGATCTCGCCTACCAGTTGCTCACCGACATTCCCGGCGTCACGTGCGTCAAGCCGCAGGCAGCGCTGTACCTCTTCCCGCGGCTCGACCCGAAGGTCTATCCGATCGTCAACGATCAGGAATTCATCCTCGAGCTGCTGGAACAGGAGAAAGTGCTGGTGGTGCAGGGCACCGGCTTCAACTGGCCGCATCCGGACCACATGCGCATCGTCTTCCTGCCCAACGCCGACGACCTCACCGAGGCCATCGGCCGCCTGGCGCGCTTCCTGGACAGCTACCGCCGCCGCTACGCATGAAGTTCGCGGACGTGACGGACGCCGACGGCAAGGTGACGGACGTCACGCTGCTTCAGGCAGCAGAGGCCGTGCACCGGCAACTGCGCACCGAGCTGCCGAGCGACTACGTCGCCAAGATGGAGCGCGTGTTCGCGGGCGGCGCGCGCATGAGCGTCGCCCTGCTGAACGACCGGGTCGCGGGCGTCGCGGTGTACCGTGTGTACGAGAACACCGCCGACGGGCGCAAGTTCTACGTCGACGACCTCGTCACCGACGCTGAGCTGCGCTCCACCGGCATCGGCAAGGCGCTTTTCGCCTATCTGCAGGACAAGGCGCGGCAACTGGGCTGCCGGGTCTTCGCGCTCGACTCGGGGACGCAGCGCCACGACGCGCACCGCTTTTATTTCCGCGAAGGCATGCGCATCGCCTCCTTCGCGTTCAAGAAACAGTTGTAGGACAACGGACAATGAAACCCATCAGCGTAGGACTGCTCGGCATCGGCACCGTCGGCGGCGGCACCTGGAACGTGCTCAAGCGCAACCGCGCCGAAATCTCCCGCCGCGCCGGCCGCGAGATCCGCATCACCATGGTGGCCGACAAGGACGTGGAGAAGGCCAGGCGCATCACCGCCGGCGAAGCGACCGTGGTCGCCGACGCCATGCAGGTCGTCAACGACCCGTCCATCGACATCGTGGTCGAACTGATCGGCGGCTACACCGTGGCGAAGGACCTGGTGCTCGCCGCCATCGCCAACGGCAAGCACGTCGTCACCGCCAACAAGGCGCTCCTTGCCGTGCACGGCAACGAGATCTTCAAGGCCGCGCAGGAGAAGGGCGTGATGGTCGCCTTCGAAGCCGCGGTCGCTGGCGGCATCCCGATCATCAAGGCGCTGCGCGAGGGCCTCACCGCCAACCGCATCGAGTGGATCGCCGGCATCATCAACGGCACCTCGAACTTCATCCTCTCCGAGATGCGCGACAAGGGCCTGTCCTTCGAGGAAGTGCTCAAGGAAGCGCAGCGCCTGGGCTACGCCGAAGCCGACCCGACCTTCGACATCGAAGGCATCGACGCCGCGCACAAGCTCACCATCATGTCGGCCATCGCCTTCGGCGTGCCCATGCAGTTCGACAAGGCCTACACCGAAGGCATCTCCAAGCTCACGCGCGAGGACATCCAGTACGCCGAACAGCTCGGCTACCGCATCAAGCTGCTCGGCATCGCCAAGCGCGTCAACGGCGGCATCGAGCTGCGCGTGCATCCCACGCTCGTGCCCGCCAGGCGCCTCATCGCCAACGTCGAGGGCGTGATGAACGCCGTGGTGGTGAAGGGCGACGCCGTCGGCACGACGCTCTACTACGGCGCGGGCGCCGGCGCCGAGCCGACCGCGAGCGCCGTGGTGGCGGACCTGGTGGACGTCACGCGGCTCCACACCGCCGATCCCGACCACCGCGTGCCGCATCTCGCCTTCCAGCCCGACCAGATCGCCAACATCGGCGTGCTGCCGATGGAGGAGGTGGTCACGGCCTACTACTTCCGCATGCGCGTGCAGGACAAGCCGGGCGTGCTGGCCGACATCACCCGCATCCTCGCCGACCGCTCTATCTCCATCGACGCCATGATGCAGAGGGAGCCGGCCGAGGGCGAAGACCAGACCGACATCATCATGCTCACGCACGAGGCGCAGGAGAAGAACGTCAACGACGCCATCGCGGCGATCGAAGCCCTGCCCGTCGTGAAGGGCAAGGTGACGCGCATCCGGCTGGAAGAGCTCGGGAAGAACTGATCGTTCCGGCGCGCAAGACCGCGCGCCGGAAACGTTGCACAACCACGCACGCGGCGCTTGCCGCGAGGCATCGACGGTAGAACGCCATGAAGTACATCTCCACTCGCGGCGGCATGCTGCCCGCCCGTTTCACCGAAATCCTGCTGGAAGGCCTGGCGCCCGACGGCGGCCTGACCGTGCCCGAGTCCTATCCGCGGGTCGACAAAGCCACGCTCGCCAGGTGGCGGCATCTCAACTACCGCGACCTCGCCTTCGAAATCCTGTCGCTCTACATCGACGACATTCCCGCCGCCGATCTCAAGGCCATCGTCGACCGCACCTACACGGTCGAAGTCTTCGGCACGGAGGACATCACGCCGCTTCACAAGCTGGAGGACGGCCTTTACCTGCTGCAGCTCTCGAACGGGCCGACGCTCGCCTTCAAGGACATGGCGATGCAGCTCCTCGGGAATCTCTTCGAATACGTGCTCGCAAAGCAGGGCAGGACGCTCAACATCCTCGGCGCCACCTCGGGCGACACGGGTTCTGCCGCCGAATACGCCATGCGCGGCAAGAAGGGCATCCGCGTCTTCATGCTCTCGCCCTACGGCAAGATGAGCCCCTTCCAGCAGGCGCAGATGTACTCCCTGCAGGACGAGAACATCCACAACATCGCCATCAAGGGCGTGTTCGACGACTGCCAGGACATCGTCAAGGCGGTGAGCTACGACCTGGCGTTCAAGAAGCGCTACAACATCGGCGCGGTGAACTCCATCAACTGGGCGCGCCTCGTCGCCCAGGTGGTGTACTACTTCAAGGGCTACTTCGCCGCCACCAAGAGCGAGGACGAGGAAGTGAGCTTCGCCGTGCCCTCGGGCAATTTCGGCAACGTCTGCGCCGGCCACGTCGCGCGCATGATGGGCCTGCCCATCAGGAAGCTCATCGTCGCCACCAACGAGAACGACGTGCTCGACGAGTTCTTCCGCACCGGCATCTACCGGCCGCGCAAGGGGAGCGATGTCCACCAGACCTCCAGCCCCTCGATGGACATCTCCAAAGCATCGAACTTCGAGCGCTTCGTGTACGATCTCATGGGTCGCGACCCGCAGAAGGTCAAAGCGCTGTGGGAGCAGATCGACCGCGAGGGCTGCTTCGACCTCGCCAAGACCGGCGACTTCGCCCGCGTGAAGGACTTCGGCTTCGTCTCGGGCCGCAGCACCCACCAGGACCGCCTGGAGACGATAAGGAAAGTCGATCGCGACTACGGCACCACCATCGACCCCCACACCGCCGACGGCCTCAAAGTCGGCCTCGCCTACCGTGAGCCCGGCATCCCCCTCATTTGCCTGGAAACGGCGCTCCCCGCCAAATTCGAAAAGACCATCACCGAGGCTCTGGGCCGTCCGCCCAAGCGCCCGCTCGGCTACGAGAACATCGAACAACTGCCGCGGCGCTGCGAAGTGATGGAAGTCGATGCCGCAGCCGTGAAGCGGTTCATCGAAAAACACGCCGCATAGACCTGTGCAGTGGGCAGGGCAGAGGAGTTCGTACAGCTCATCAAGACCTGGGACGCGGGGCATCTTGCCGATGCCCTGATCTCCCCGGACGTGAACGAGATCGCCAAAGAAGCGATCCGTAGCGAGCTGCGAAGCCGGGGCTTAACCCTCGATGAGGCAATAGCCGGTGCCGAGGCGAGGAAGGCGGCTGCGATCGACGCATCGCGCCTTACGCGCTCGCAAAAGATGCTTGTGTGGGCGCCGACGGTGCTGGTCGTTTGCTTGATCGCGATTGGCGTTTATTTGGCTTACCAGGGCTGAATCGGTCAAGGCTGTTCAGGCCGGGCGAGCGTCCTATCGAAACGTAGGGATAGAGGGGCGGCTACCAGCCCGTGCCCAGTTCGGGCCGGGAAGAAGCACCACGCGCTGAAAACGCGTCGGGGCGGGTAGCCCTGCTTGCCCCGCGATTTCCGGCTGAGGCAAGATAAGTGGCACGCTACATACAGCCTTGCTGCTAGGGGCGACGGAATAAGAATCCGTGGGAGAGGGGAGGATGTCACAACTGGGCCGTGTTGATGCTGCAAAGCGGCGACTTGATCGCCAGGCCGTTCACCAATTACTAGCGCATGCCATGCTAGTGCACATCCCCTGATTGTGCACTACTGATCGCGTTAGTACGGCTCGACCATGGCGGCGTGAACACTATAGACACTAAAAATTTTCAAGAAGAATGCCATTGAGGCGCAGTTGCCTGCCGGATTACTTCGTGGCTACGAAAATATCGAACACCTATCGCGGCAGTATCACTGCTGCTGTGGGCAGATTTTTATCCGCAGCAGAAAAGGCGAACAGCTGTTCCAAGTTAAGTGAACGTTGAAAAGCTGTCTCTTGCGATGAAGGCGACCTATCGTTACTTCAGTACGCCTGACGGTTCTTTTCTAGATGAACATGGGCGTATTTTACATTACAGCGTTGACCGTTTTATCAATGACATATGCTACGGTGATTGCTGTTTTATTTGTGGCGCGAGATCTGGGAGTAAGAGGTTTAGCAACGAACATATCACCCCAAAATGGATTCTTCGGAGATATGGTCTGTTTAATCGGCATATCACGCTTCCAAGCCTATCAGGATTTACCTACGGAAGGTATGTCATTCCATGTTGTGAAGAATGCAATGGCTTGCTCGGGCGTGTCATTGAGGATCCGGTTTCACGTGCTATAGCGGGAGGATTTAGTGCAGTAATTGAGCATATAAACAATTACGGGCCATGGCTGTTTTTTCTGTGGCAGAGCCTTATCTATTTAAAAACCCATCTCAAAGATAGAAGCCTATTGATCCATCGCGATCATCGTAAAGGTACACATACGATTGGTGAGATGTATGAGTGGCGGCGCCTATATCACATTCACTGCATTGCGCGTTCAATATATACCAACGCACAAATATCTCCTAGTGTTCTAGGATCGTTCGTTGTGCTGCCTGCGAAGGTTGCTAAGCATCTTGATCGCTTTGATTACGTTGACCTCTATCAGGCCTGGAGCACCATGATACGCGTTGAAGATATGTGCTTTATCTCAGTGCTAAATGATTGTGGTGCGGCCTTATCTTTTCATAAAGATCGGTTGAGCAAGTGGGGTCGCGGTCCGTTATCTCCGCTCCAGTATAGGGAGATATTTGTGCGTATGTCATACGTTAATATGAAGCTCAAAAACCGTCCAACGTTTAAGTACAAAGTACGGAGCGGAGATCCATATCAACTAGAGGCGGTGCATGAAAGAACTGCGGTGCTGTCGAATGGAACCGAAGAGGAGTTTGGGCAAGTTCTCTTTGCGTGCACAAATGAAATACTTACCGACATTCAGAATGAGAACATTGAGGAGATCAAGGAATTGGTTAAAAGAGGACGATATACTTTTCTGTTAGATGAACGAGGAATTTTTATTGATAATTCAATGGATCCAATGAATAGTCCATGAGTGATGCGCAGCAGCGCTTGAGGGTTAGCTCGAATAAGTACGCCGGTAGGTCTGGCTAACTACAATTCCAGTGAAAGAATCTTGATGCTGCTTGCGGCCTGCTTTGAGCAGGGTGCTTTGGCAGGTATCGGGTGGCGTCGGCATGGGATAGGGTGGTCCCGCTACGACGTTGGCAGGGGCCTTTGATGATGGCTTGTTCCAGGGTGCGGACGAACACGGTCGCGATTTCGTTCGCTGCGCCGTGGATGTGCATGCAGGTGTGCAGTGCAGCGGGGCCCCGCAAGCTGGCGGCTGGGCACCCATCGGGTCGCGGCGTACCACACGCCGAAATCATAAAGTTTGTCCTTCAGGGCGCTCAGCAGCTTGGCGGAATTGGTGACTGTGCCCTGCGGTCCAAGGCCCCGTACGGGGCCTTGGGGGTGGAGGGTTGCTGGATCAGCTCGCCGCTCG